>Freddie_p2__coassemble_1459_pt1 | contig 31605 bp, 50 predicted proteins | sample Freddie_p2__metabat2_high_PE_025 | metagenome-assembled genome bin Freddie_p2
AACAATGGCAAGAATTAAGAGATTTAAGCAAAGTAAAAACTAAATTTCTTAATGACACTATAAAGGAATTTGTTGAGTATGCAAAATCTCAAGGCAGTAAGCACGCTCAAAACTACTATACAATATTTCATAAGCTTATAAACTCGATAACCGCCACATATGACCGAAATAATACAGACATGGAACATTTAAACAACATTCTATTTATTATCAGCATGGCAGATAAATGTATTCATGAAGGTATAGCGAGCCAAAGACCATATAAAGAAATCTATAGCACTTGCAAGGATAGACTTAAAATAATCCAAATATGGGGAGCTTTAGCAGTGGCTAGTTAAGTATATAGTCTATTATTCAAAGTACCAAAATGGTACTTTGGTCATTAGTAATGACATCATAGATAAAACGAACGCTTGGCGGTGGGTGTTGATTAAACCGCTTTATTAAAACTTATAGCTTTAGATTTTGGGTAGCAACCAAAGAGAATATACAAGCCATTTTGTGCTTAAGTAAAAGGAGATAAAAATAATGAGTAACGACACTAATTTATTACATGATAACGACCATACTTTTACACTTCAAATAGGTACAAGAAATAATAAAGGTCTTAGAAACAAGGTGCTTATATTTTCTACCATGAGCAAAAAGCACGACCTAGACAAGATAAACGCTTATAAAGCCAATAAAGATAATGTTGAAGTGGTTCATAATGTTATCAGTTCAAAAGCTATGGAAATCTTAAAGGAATATATAAAAGTAAGTGAGGATACAATTCGAGATTATGAGGGGCTATTGGCGGAAGAATACGAAAACGAAAAATAAAAAGGGTGTCGTGAAATGCGATAGCCTTACAAGTGGGCTAAATAGTATTGAGGTTATAGACAAATTCACAAAAATGTGAAAAACTCAACGACAAAATACACGATAAACAAAGGAGATAAAACCACTACCCTAATTTAGGGGAATGGTTCGAATTGTAAAAAGGACGCCCCAAACACTAGGGAAAATAGCCAAAACGTTAGAGGTTAAACCAAAAGATTTATTAAAAGATGAGGAATAACCTAAACCGTTAAAGAAGTAAATAAAAAAGCCCCTAGAATGTCTAGGAGCTATCGAAAGGAAGTTAAAAACATGGATAATCAAAATAATTTAGTTCGTATGTTCAAAAATCAAGTTGTCGTATCTAGTGTACAACTTGCAGAGCGTTTTGACAAACGTCATTGTGATGTTTTACGTTTAACCAACGCACTTCTGCGTTCGTTCAATAGTGGCAGGCTTTCCAAGCACTTTTTTAAATCAAATTATACTGATAATAAAGGTGAAAGACGTCCAATGTATCTAATGGATAGGGACGGATTTAGTCTGCTTGTCATGAGTTTTAAGGGTGAAAAAGCTTTAAAGTGGAAGTTAGATTTTATTGACGCCTTCAATGCTATGGAGCAAGAAATAAGAAATAATGAACATCAATTAAATACTGATTTAAAAGATAAGTTATATAATACATCAATCAAGCTTGAAAAGGTAAAAATACTTCATAATAGACTTTTTGAAGAAAGTACGAACCAATCAGCGTTATTAAATGAAAAACAAGCTGAATTATTAAGATATAAAGCTTTTAGAGATTTAATAATAGCTAAACAGCTAGATAATGACAGTGATGGGTTATCATATGACGATGTTGATGAAATCGACAATAGAATTTTCGGTGAAATAGATTAAATTAATCATCAACTTCATCAACTTAAACATAAACACATTTTAGAAAAGAGATAATTTATATGATAAAAATATTAATCTATGATACTGATAAAAAGATTGTAGCATTTGCACAAGAAGACAATGCATTAAACGCAAAAGAATTTTTTAACGAATTATATAAGTTTACAAACGAAAATAAATTAAAACTTATAAAATTAGCATTTAGTGAAGTGCTAAAAATCCTAAAATAAGGGAGCGATTAAATAAATGTTTTATGTACAAGACGATATTGTAATTGATATGGCGGATTTTTTCCCATTGAATAAACATTCTATTGATGAGAAATTCCAAAGACTTCATCAGAGTATAGAAAGAGCTAAAAGGTTTAGAACAAAATATAATAAAATGAAATCAAAAGAGGTTAATTTTAATGACAAAGCTATCACAAGATGAAATTGAATTGATTTTACTTTATCGTAGGTTAACAGATTATGAAAAAACCTATACTAAGCAAAATATAAAAAGATATATCGCTTATAACATGAAGATACCCGCCAAAAACATTCAGATTGACGCTGACAGGCTGTTTATTAAATTTTAGGAGGAAAGATATATGGATAACTTAACAACGCTTAAAATCAAAGCTACGAGTTTTGACAGGCTCATAAATGAATTAAAGAGCTTAAAAGATATGTATTTAGACTTTAGCAATAATACAGATAACATTATAACTGGATCATCTTTTCATATTGTGGTCAAAGACTTAGAAACTTTAATAGCTAAATATGAATATAAAAAAAGCCCCTTGCACTAAGACAAGGAGCATAAAAAATTTAAAAGCAAGTAAATTTTATCATGAAAGGGCTGAATTTAAAATATGGAAACTGTAAAAAGTCGATTTATAACCGCCAAAGAGATTGCCGAAGATTGCAATATATCTATTTCAAAGGCTTATGAACTTATTAGAGAAATGAATAAGGAAGTAGAAGCAATGGGCAAAATTACCTTAAAAGGCAAGATAAACCGCCATTTTTATGAACAAAAAATAAATCCTACTGATTGATATAGCATAAAAAAATAGCCCCGTTATTGGGGCTATAAATTTATTCTGTAGTAGCTGATGAAATACCATATCAAAGGAGATGACAAAATGGCGGGTGATGCAAATAACATTTCATTCTATGAGTTATTAGATAAATACCAGTTTAAGTTTTATAAATATTACCATGTATTATTTAAAGTTGGCTTAAAACCTAACGAGGTACACACATTATCAATAATTTTAAGTTTTAATAAAGCAGGTCAAGTTTATAACGGTAGTTATGGCTTTTTATGTAAAGAATTAAATATTACATCAAAAACAGCATTGAACGCTTTAAACAGTTTGATAGATAAAGGCTTTATAAAAAAACAAGCTAGTAAAGGCGGTAATGTAAGTATTTATTCAGTAAATGAAAAATTTTTAAAAGATATATTTTTAAACTATGAAAAATTTTCACAGTTAACCGATAATAAACCGTTACAAAATGTTACTGTTAAGCATGAAAAAACTTCACAGAAACAGTGGAAAAATTCCACGGTAAACAGTGGAGAAATTCCACGGTTAACTGATAATGAAAATATAGTTAACTATGGAGAAATTCCACAGAAACAGTGGAAAAATTCCACGGTAAACAGTGGAGAAATTCCACACAATAAGAATATATATAAGAATAATAATAAGAATATATATGCTCATTCAGAAAATGAGCAGGTATATAATCATGAAGATGATATACAAAAAGAAAATGATAGCCTATCTTCTAATACCATAAAGCAGGATACTAAGAATAAGGCTATCAAAAAACAGAATAAAGAACTAAATGAGTTGCAGGAAAAACAGTTTGATAAGTTTTGGCAAGCGTACCCGAAAAAGGTAAGCAAGAAACAAGCTCAAAAGTCATGGAAAAAAATCAAACCTTCTTTAGAGTTATTCGAGAAAATACTCAAGGCTTTAGAAATGGTCAAACAGACTGAACAATGGAAGAAAGATAATGGGAAATATGTTCCTTATCCTGCAACATGGTTAAATCAGGAACGTTGGACTGATGAAATAAATATGATGCAGGATAATAAAATGGCAATCAAAGAAGAACAAAAAACAAAGCCAGTTTATTATCCAGTCTGTGAGAATATGTTGGAAAATGATTTTTAAAATGGATAACGTTTTATAAATCTAAAATACGGCTAATAATTCGATATTTAGCCACTAACGATATTTTTTAACATTTTAGATAAATTATATACGCCAAATATAAAAAAGGTTCTAAAGCGATTTTAGAGCCTAAAAAGGAGATGTAGAAAAATGGAAAATAAAAATAATTTGCCATGCAATATTGAAGCAGAGCAAGCAGTGCTAGGAGCGATTTTAATTGCTGATAAAACAATCATTGATGATATAAATTTAAGAGTAGATGATTTCTACAGACCTAGTCATAAGATTATTTATAAAGCAATGTTGACGTTATTTAAAGCCAATAAACCTATAGATAATTTAACAGTTATTGAGTATTTAGACAAAACGAATAAACTCGAAAAAGCTGGCGGGGTTGCGTGCATAACAAGTTTAGTAAACTGTGTACCTTCAGCAAGTAATGTAAAATATTATGCTGACATGGTAAAAGATACCGCCATAAGAAGAAAATATATTCAAGCAGGCGAGCAAATAAAGGATATCGCCTATACTGCTGAAAATATAGACAGTGCAGTAAGTGAAGCAGAAAAGTTGATATTTGATATCTCAAAAGAAAATGTTTATAAGGGCGATATTATCGAACCTACTGATTTAATGATTGAGTGTATGCAAGAAATAGAATACCAATATGAACATAATCAAAATGGTGTATCGGGTATTGATACGGGTTATATAGATTTAAATAAAATCACTGGCGGATTTCAAAAATCAGATTTTATTATCATAGGTGCAAGACCTGCAATGGGAAAAACAGCCCTTGCATTAAGTATGGCTAGTAAGATAACAAAGAAAAATATACCAGTAGCGATATTTTCTCTTGAAATGTCAAAAGCCCAACTCGGTAAAAGGCTAATCAGTGGGGCGAGTTGTGTTAATTCGCAAAAAATATCTACTGGTCGCTTAGATGAAAACGAATGGCAAAGAGTTATAAAAGCTACTGATATATTATCTAAAAGACCAATCTATATTGAAGATAGTGCAGAGATTAATATTTTACAGTTGCGAAGTAAAGCAAGGCAGTTAAAAAAACAAAAAGGTATAAAACTTATTATCATAGACTATTTACAGTTGTTAGCATCTGAAAGGAAAAGAGATAATAAAGTTCAAGAAGTGTCTGATATATCAAGACAGTTAAAGATTTTAGCCAAAGAATTAAATATCCCTGTGATTGCACTAGCTCAATTAAGCAGAGCCGTAGAAAGTAGAACAGAAAAAAAACCTATGCTATCAGATTTAAGGGAGTCAGGTTCTATTGAACAAGATGCAGATATAGTCATGTTCTTGTATCGTGATGACTATTACAACAAGAATAGCGAAGATAAAAATATAGCTGAATTGATATTAGCTAAACACAGAAACGGCTCAACGGGTACAGTAAAATTATATTATCATCATGATTATTGTTTTTTTAATGATTGTATTAAGAAAAATTAAATTTAAGACGGCTAACAAGCCCGCCACGAGGTTTTTATAAATGATATGATATATTTTATTAAGAAGGTGCAAAATGATAAGTATAGCCATTTTTAACGATAACGGAAAAGAAAAAGAATTAATCTTATTAGGTGTAAAAGGTAGAAATGTATTTGATGATATAGAACAATTTAAAAATTAAAATTATAAAGTCAAAATTAGTACAGTAAGTAAAGAGTCTTTAAAAGCATTTCTAAAAGCAAATATATAATATAAAACGAAGGGCATTAGCTCGCTATATATGGCGGTGCTAGTGCCTTTTTATTTATCTATGTATAATAATATCATTGAGGTGATTTTTATGACTAATATAGACCAGCTAGATAAAATCTTACAGAGTCTTAATACAGAATTAAAAGATAGTAAAGAATTAGCAGAGTTAGAACAAATAGATAATAAATTTATGGATAAAATCATATTAGATTTAAATAATGAATTAACTGATATGAAATCTGCTGGCGGTTCATCACAGCGAGTGAACTAAAATTTTTATAGCATTAATATTTAAAAGTTGATATTTATGAAAGATATTCGAAAAGATATAAAAGAAACACTATCAAATTATAATTTATTCAAAACAAGAATAAAAATTATAAAAAATGACCTTGAAACATTTAAACTAATTCAATCATATTATACAAATAAATTAATTCAGTTAGGTTACACAAAAGAAAAAAAGGAACATCTACAGCATGAGTTGAAACAATTAACTTTAATAGTTCATAACATAGATAATATATTACAACGTCTAACCATTCGAGAACGTGAAATAATAATAAAAAAGTATATTCTAAAATATACCTGGATAAATATTGCAAATGAATTACGAATATCAGTCAAAACGTGTCAACGTGCTGAACAGTCGGCATTAAATAAAATAATAAAAATATTATCTATATTAAATAGTGAGGTAGTTAACAATGAATATAGCTAAAGATTATCTATCACAAATATATACCGCTCAAGGTAAAATAATGTGCTATAACTTAATGATAGAGAGTATGCAAAAAGATATATCACTATTTAGCAATGATAACGTTATTATACAAAGATTAAAAGACGAGTTATCAGAGTACGAAGCACAAAAAAGATATTGGATAAATAAAAAAGCTGAGATAAAACAATTTTTATTAAATCTAAACATTAGAGAAAATATAAAACAAGTATTGATACTGCGTTTTGTGGAGCTAAAGAAAAGACGTGAGATAAGTTCTATCTTGCATTATTCATTATCATATATTGATAGACTATTAAAACGAGGCTTATTTTTTATTGATGAAAAACTGAAATATAGTAGGCAAAAAGTTGTCAATTAGTTGTCAGTTTTTCCAAAAAATTTTCCCTAAAAAGTTGTAGCTATTAGCGGTCAAAGAATGATATGAAATGTACCCCAAAAGTGTACCCTAAACAAAACGAAAAATGTCCCAAAAATGATACGGAAACAAAACAAAAAATGTCCAAAACAAAACAACCTAAGACGAATATAAAAAACCGCCATAAGCCTTGATAATAAAGGGTTTATACGTATTGGAAAAGGTTCAAAAATCATATAAAAATGATACGAAAAATGATACGAAACAAAACGAAAATTGAACCTTTTTTCAACTCTAATTAAGGCTTTAAAAGATATGTAAAAATTGCATAAGCGTTCATCAGCGTGAGTCTATTTTATAGATGTTACAAAAGCCAGTGATTTTATAAAATGGTCATGAGGAATATTATAAAAATAGCTGATTTTGTAATAACTAAAAATACCGCCAAAGATGATGACTATTTCTGTGAAATAAAAAAGCTGGTGCAGTCATTTAAAACTACATCAGCTTTTAAGATAATGAGATTATTTATAGTATATATCGTATCATTTTAACTTTGGTATCAATCAATGAAAAATTTAAATTAATGGTGGCTCAATATTACTATGTTAATTGATGATGCACATATTTTACCAGCAAATATTAAAAAGAATACATAATTTTATAAAGTTTATAGCCATAGTATATATCAAGATTTTATAAAAATTTAGTTGGTAAAATCTTATAAAAAATTTTGTTAATATATTTCTAAAAATAAAATGTCAAATATGGTTCAATTCGGACTATTTAACATTTACTTACTTTGTGGCGGTCATATACCACACCCCATACGCCAACTAGACGTATTTTTCACAAATGTGGACTCTCCGGTCTATGAAAAACCAACTCTATTAAAGTAACTGGGGGCTATATATATTAATGCATCAAGGTTTATTGATAATATCAATGGATAATATTTTTGTTAGCCGTGTTAGTTTTGTGATATACTAAAATTGTAAATTATATGATGCACTTCATAGATATATGTATTGGCTGTTCATCAGCGTGAAGTGGTTTTATAACTATCGTTTTCTAACGTACTAAAAACGTACTATAAAAATAGGTAAACAAAAAAATCTAAATTGAATTATATAAAATGGTGTATATTATATAGGAAACAAAAACATATAAAATGTGAAAAAATAGCTATAGTATAGAACTTAAATAATTTTATTTTAAGTAAAGTTGATAAGCTATTAAAGGACACTGGATATTATCCGGTGTCCTTTTTGTGCTTTTTACGACAATATTAGATGGAAAATAAAATCTTTCTATCAAAAACAAGTGTCTAATGTAAAAGGTATGTAAATAAAAATATTTTCTTAAAATTCAATAAACTATAAAGTAAGATGCTATGAAGCTTTTATTTATAAGGGTTTTTGCGGCTTTTATATTTTTATATGATACGCCAGGAGCCGTGTTAATAAAAATACTTGCAAAATATGTGTTGACAATGCTTTTTAATGATGATAATATTAATGAGTGCCTGAAATCTGTCAGTTAGTATTTAGGAGTGATAAAATGACAGTTACACTGAAAAATGCTAAACGCGTTATTGGCATAAAACAAGTTACTAAAGCGGTGAAAAACGATTTAGCGAAATGTGTTTACATAGCAGATGACGCAGATGATAGAGTTTTAAGCCCTTTAAGAGAGCTTTGTATGACTAAAAATGTAGAAATGATTTTTGGAAATACAATGGCTGAACTAGGTAAATCCTGTAACATTGAAGTAGGAGCTGCTGCGGTAGCATTACTTTAAGGGATACCGTTAACTAAGCTGAAAATCTCACAGCAAGTGAGATTTCTTAATCTAAAATATCCGAAACAAGGATAGGGCTTTGAAGCCTTTGGAAATTTGAGGAAGGAGGTGCATGTATGCCTACAATAAATCAGTTGATTCGTAAAAGCAGACAGAGCATGCAGGAAAAATCTACAGCACCGGCATTAAAAAATTGCCCGCAGAAACGTGGTGTTTGCACAAGAGTATATACTACTACTCCTAAAAAACCAAACTCCGCATTGCGTAAAGTTGCCCGTGTTCGTTTAACGAATAGTATTGAAGTAACAGCTTATATCCCTGGTATTGGTCACAATCTTCAGGAACATAGTGTTGTTTTAATTAGAGGCGGTCGTGTAAAAGACTTACCAGGTGTGCGTTATCACATCATTCGTGGTTCTTTGGATACTGCAGGTGTTCAAAACCGTGAACAAGGAAGATCTAAATACGGTGCAAAACGTCCTAAGAAAAAATAATTACTAAAACATTGAAGACTATGACAAGGAGGGGTAGTAATGCCAAGAAAAGGTTCCGTACCTAAAAGAGATGTATTACCAGATCCGGTGTACAAATCCAAGGTTGTAACTAAATTCATAAATAAAGTTATGCTTTCCGGTAAAAAAGGTGTTGCTGAGAAAGTTGTATATGATGCATTTGACATTATAAAAGAAAAAACTGGTAAAGACCCGATGGAAGTTTTTGAAACTGCATTGAAAAATGTTATGCCAGTATTAGAAGTTCGTGCTCGCCGTGTTGGTGGTGCTAACTACCAAGTTCCTGTAGAAGTTCGTCAGGATCGTCGTATGACACTTGGTATTCGTTGGATTGTTAACTATGCTAGACTTCGTGGTGAAAAAACTATGAACGAACGTCTTTCCGGCGAATTAATGGATGCTGCTAATAACACAGGTGCAGCAATTAAGAAAAAAGAAGATACTCATAAAATGGCTGAAGCTAATAAAGCATTTGCTCATTATCGTTGGTAATTTTAAAGTATCTTTTGTATAATATAAGGAGCGATGAGTAAGTGGCAAGAGCATTTTCACTCGAAAAAACTCGTAACATTGGTATTATAGCACATATTGATGCTGGTAAAACCACTACTACAGAGCGTATTCTGTTCTACACAGGTATACTTCATAAAATGGGTGAAGTTCATGAAGGTGGAGCAACAATGGACTGGATGGCACAGGAAAAAGAAAGAGGTATTACAATTACTTCTGCTGCTACAACTTGCCATTGGAAAAACCATCGTATTAACATCATTGATACACCAGGTCACGTGGATTTCACAGTTGAAGTAGAACGCTCTCTTAAAGTACTTGATGGTGCTGTTACTGTATTATCCGCAAAAAGCGGTGTTGAACCTCAATCTGAAACAGTTTGGCGTCAAGCTGAAAGATATCATGTACCTCGTATGGTATACGTTAACAAAATGGATATCATCGGTGCTGACTTCTATAATGTTCTCAAAATGATGGTTGAACGTCTTAACGCACATCCAGTTGCTATTCAGATTCCAATCGGATCTGAAGATACTTTCCAAGGTCTTATTGACTTAATTAAAATGAAAGCTGTAATCTACGAAGAAGATTATACAAAAGAACCTGAAGCCGTAGAAATTCCAGCTGAATATAAAGAAAAAGCTGAAGAATATCGTCAGAAAATGCTTGATTCTGTTGCAGAAACAGATGATGAATTAATGATGAAATATCTTGAAGGTGAAGAACTTACTGAAGAAGAAATCAAAGCTGCAATTCGTAAAGCTACAATCGCTTGCGAAATTACTCCAGTAGTTTGCGGTTCTTCTTACAAAGATAAAGGTATTCAGCCTATGCTTGATGCTGTTGTTGACTATATGCCAGCTCCAGTTGATATTCCAGCAATCAAAGGTATAAATCCTGATACAAATGAAGAAGACAAACGTGAATCTAGCGACGAAGAACCATTCGCAGCGTTAGCATTCAAAATTATGGCTGACCCATTTGTTGGTAAACTCGCATTCTTCCGTGTTTATTCCGGTACATTAAATGCTGGTTCTTATGTGTTTAACTCTACAAAAGGCAAAAAAGAACGTATCGGACGTATTTTACAGATGCATGCAAACAACCGTAAAGAAATTGAAGTTGTTTACAGCGGTGATATCGCTGCTGCTGTAGGTCTTAAAGATACTACAACAGGTGATACACTTTGCGATGAAAATCATCCAATCATTCTTGAATCTATGGAATTCCCAGATCCAGTTATTTCCGTAGCTGTAGAACCAAAAACTAAAGCTGACCAGGAAAAAATGGGTATTGCTCTCCAGAAATTAGCAGAAGAAGATCCTACATTCCGTGTAAGAACTGATGCTGAAACTGGGCAGACAATTATCTCTGGTATGGGTGAATTACATCTCGATATTATCGTAGACCGTATGAGCCGCGAATTTAAAGTAGATTGTAAAGTAGGTAAACCACAGGTTGCTTACCGTGAAACAATCCGCAAAACAGTTAAATCTGAAGGTAAATTCGTTCGTCAGTCCGGTGGTAAAGGTCAGTATGGTCATTGCTGGATTGAACTCATTCCACAAGATCCAGGTGAAGGTTTCTCCTTCGAAAGCAAAATCGTTGGTGGTGCTATTCCTAAAGAATACATCGGACCAATCGAAAATGGTATCAAAGAAGCTATGGAAAACGGTGTTGTTGCTGGTTATCCAATGGTTGATATCAAAGCTATCGTTTATGATGGTTCTTATCATGAAGTTGACTCCTCAGAAATGGCCTTCAAAGTTGCAGGTTCTATGGCATTCAAAGCTGGTGCTTTAAAAGCAAATCCAGTATTATTAGAACCATATGTAAAAGTTGAAGTTACTGTTCCTGAAGAATACATGGGCGATGTAATTGGTGACTTAAACTCCCGTCGTGGTCGTATCGAAGGTATGGAACCACGCAATGGTGTACAGGTAATCAACGCATTTGTTCCACTTTCTGAAATGTTCGGTTATGCAACCGACTTACGCTCTAAAACACAGGGTCGTGGGAACTACTCCATGGAAGTTTCTTACTATGATGAAGTTCCTAAAAATATATCTGATGCTATTGTCGCTAAAACAAAAGGCGAATAATAAAGGAGGAAATTAATTAAATGGCTAAACAGAAGTTTGAAAGAACTAAACCACATGTAAACATTGGTACAATCGGTCACGTTGACCATGGTAAAACTACTTTAACTGCTGCTATCACTAAAGTTTTATCTGAAAAAGGTATGGCTCAGTTCGAAGATTACAGCATGATTGATAAAGCTCCAGAAGAACGTGAACGTGGTATTACAATCAACACTGCACACGTTGAATATGAAACTGACACTAGACACTATGCACACGTTGACTGCCCAGGCCATGCTGACTATGTTAAAAACATGATCACTGGTGCTGCTCAGATGGACGGTGCTATCCTCGTTGTTAGTGCTGCTGATGGCCCTATGCCACAGACTCGTGAACACATTCTTCTTGCTCGTCAGGTTGGTGTTCCTGCAATCGTTGTATTCCTTAACAAGGCTGACCAGGTTGACGATCCTGAACTTCTCGAACTCGTTGAAATGGAAGTTCGTGAGCTTCTCTCCAGCTATGACTTCCCAGGTGATGATATCCCTGTAATAACTGGTTCCGCTCTTCAAGCTCTTGAAGGCGATGCAGCTGCTAAAGAAAAAATTCTTGAATTAATGCAAGCTGTTGATGATTATATCCCAACTCCAACTCGTGACACTGATAAACCATTCTTAATGCCAGTTGAAGACGTATTCACAATCACTGGTCGTGGTACAGTTGCTACCGGCCGTGTAGAACGTGGTGAACTCAAACTTGGTGACACTGTTGAAATCGTTGGTCTTTCTGAAGAAAAGAAATCCACTACTGTAACTGGTATCGAAATGTTCCGCAAAATGCTTGATAGCGCTGTTGCTGGTGACAACATCGGTGCATTGCTTCGTGGTGTAGACCGTAAAGAAATTGAACGTGGTCAAGTACTTGCTAAACCTGGTACTATTCATCCACACAAAAAATTCAAAGCTCAGGTTTACGTTCTTACTAAAGAAGAAGGTGGACGTCATACTCCATTCTTCTCCAACTATCGTCCACAGTTCTATTTCCGTACTACTGACGTTACTGGTGTTGTAACTCTTCCAGAAGGTACTGAAATGGTTATGCCTGGCGATAACATTGAAATGTCTATCGAACTTATCACTCCAATCGCTATTGAAAAAGGTCTTCGCTTCGCTATTCGTGAAGGTGGCCATACAGTAGGCGCTGGTCGTGTAATCGAAATCGACGAATAATTTCAAGCTTAAGCTTATTACTTTTAATAATTAATTTGTATAAGGGCGGCATTTTGCTGCCCTTATATAAAGTTCTTTTAAAATGCGATGACGCGGCAGATTGCTTGCATAAGGCAAGGGAACTGGCGTGGAGAAATTGTCCGGGTCATGAATCTGGGCGACAAGGAGGAAAATAATTTGGCTAAACAGCAGAAAATCAGAATTCGTTTAAAAGCATATGATCATAAAGCACTTGATCAGAGCTCCGTTAAAATTGTTGAAACAGCTAAAAGAACAGGTGCAATGGTATCTGGTCCTATTCCATTGCCTACCGAAAAAAATATTTTTACAATTTTAAGATCTCCACATGTTAATAAAGACTCTCGTGAACAGTTCGAAATGAGAACTCACAAACGTCTTATTGATATTTTAGAACCAACATCTAAAACTGTTGACGCTTTAATGCGTTTAGATTTGCCAGCAGGTGTGGATATCGAAATTAAATTGTAAGAGGAGGTGGCAATAGATGGCAAAAGTAATTTTAGGTAAAAAACTTGGCATGACTCAAATCTTTACTGAAGAAGGTAAAGTAGTTCCTGTTACAGTTGTAGAATCCGGTAAAAATGTTGTTCTTCAGAGCAAAACTGTTGAAACTGATGGCTACAATGCCGTTCAGATTGGCTTTGGAACAGTTAAAGAAAAAAATGTAACTAAACCAATGAAAGGCCATTTCGCAAAAGCTGGCGTTGAACCAGTAAAATTTATTCGTGAATTACGCCTTGCAGATGTTCCTGAATATAAAGCTGGTGACTCCATCAGCGTTGACATATTTGGTGCCGGTGATTTAGTTGATGTTACTGGTACTTCCAAAGGTAAAGGTTTTGCCGGCGGTATTAAACGTCATAACTTTGCTAGAGGTCCTATGGGTCACGGTTCTAAATCTCATCGTGAACCAGGTTCTACAGGTGCTATGATTTCTGGTCATGGTGGACGTGTACTAAAAGGTAAAAAATTACCAGGCCGTATGGGTGGCGCTAAAGTTACAGTTCAGCGTTTAAGCGTTGTACGTGTTGATGCAGACCGTAACCTTATTTTAATCAAAGGTGCTATTCCTGGTGCTAAAAATAGCTTTGTTGTAATTAAAGATACAGTTAAACCTAAGAAATAATAATTGGAAGGAGGATATGCTATATTATGCCTAAAGTAGCAGTTTATACAGTTGCCGGCCAGCAGATCGGTGATATCGAATTAAATGAAAGCGTATTTGGCGTTGAAGTTAACGAAGGTCTTGTTCATCAAGCAGTTGTAATGCAGTTGGCAGCTCAGCGTTTAGGAACGCATGCAACAAAAACTAGAGGTTTAGTACGCGGTGGCGGTCGTAAACCTTGGAAACAAAAAGGTACAGGTCGTGCTCGTAGCGGAAGCACCCGTTCCCCACTTTGGGTAGGCGGTGGTACAGTTTTTGGTCCATCTCCTCGTTCCTATGCATTTAGAATGCCTCGTAAACAGCGTCGTTTAGCAATTAAATGCGCTTTAACAGATAAAGTAAACAATGGTGATTTCATTGTATTAGAAAGCTTAGATTTCGCAGCTCCTAAAACAAAAGAAGTTGTAAAAATGATGAGCGATTTCAACGTTGCAGAGAAAGCTCTTATCGTTACTGCTGATGTAGTAGAAAACGTAGAGAAATCTTCTCGCAATATCCCTGGTGTAAAAGCTATCAGTTCTTGCGGATTAAATGTATATGATATCTTAAATCATAACAAACTCTTCATTACTAAAGATGCTATTACACGTATTGAGGAGGTATTAGCATAATGGAAGCTAGAGATATCATTATCAGACCGCTTGTTACAGAAATGACAACTGAATTGATGGAAGAAGGCAAATACGTATTTGTAGTTGCTAAAGAAGCTAACAAAATTGAAATTGCCAAAGCAGTATCTACTATCTTCAACGTAAAAGTTGAATCCGTAAATACAGTTAACGTTCTTGGTAAAGTAAAACGTATGGGCCGTAATCTTGGCAAACGTTCTGACTATAAAAAAGCAATCGTAAAACTTGCAGCTGGAGAAACTATCGAGTTCTTCCAAGCTTAAGTAAAAAATAAAAAGGAGGTTAATTAAGTGGCAGTAAAGAGTTTTAAACCTTATTCTGCAGGTAGAAGATTTATGACTGTTTCTTCTTTCGAAGAAATTACAGCAAAAAAACCTGAGAAATCCTTGGTTGAAAGTCTTAAAAAGAACGGTGGTCGTAACTTCCAGGGCCGTTTAACAGTAAGACATCAAGGCGGCGGACACAAACGTTTATATCGTGTAATCGATTTCAAACGTAATAAAGATGGTGTTCCAGCACGCGTTGCTACTATAGAATATGATCCAAACCGTAGCGCTCGTATCGCACTTCTTAACTATTTCGATGGTGAGAAACGTTACATCTTAGCTCCAGATGGATTAAAAGTTGGTGACCAGATTGTATCCGGTCCAGAAGCAGATATTAAAGTAGGTAATGCATTACCACTTGCTAATATTCCACTTGGTACATTAGTACACAACATTGAAATGAAAATCGGTAAAGGCGGTCAGATGGTTCGTTCCGCTGGTGCAGCTGCTCAGCTTATGGCTAAAGAAGGCAACTATGCTCTCTTACGTATGCCATCTGGTGAAATCCGTAAAATCCATATCAATTGCCGTGCAACAATCGGTCAGATTGGTAACTTAGAACATGAAAACCTCACAATTGGTAAAGCAGGTCGTAACCGTTGGTTAGGCGTTCGTCCTGAAAACCGTGGTGTTGCGATGAACCCTAATGACCATCCACATGGTGGTGGGGAAGGCCGTAGCCCAGTTGGACGCAAACATCCTGTTACTAAATGGGGTAAATGTGCTATGGGTGCTAAAACTCGCCGTAAAAAAGCATCTGATAAACTCATCGTTAAACGTCGTGCAAAACGTCGTAAATAATAAATTTATGAATAAGGTAGCTTAATTGATTACCTTATTCTAAAATGAAAGGAGGACATATTTTGTCAAGATCAGTAAAAAAAGGACCTTACGTTGCAGAAAGCCTTGAAAAGAAAATTGATGCTTTAAATGCAGTTAATGACAAAAAAGTTGTTAAAACTTGGTCCCGCAGTTCGACAATCCTTCCTACATTTGTAGGCCATACAATTGCAGTTCATGATGGTCGCAAACATGTACCTGTATATGTTACAGAAGACATGGTTGGTCATAAACTTGGTGAATTTGCACCAACAAGAACTTACAAAGGCCATGCTGGCGAAGAAAGACGTACATCTTTAAGATAATTGTTGAAAGGAGGAACAACTGTGGAAGCTAAAGCAGTAGCAAAATATATCCGTATTTCTCCGCGTAAAGTACGTATTGTTATGAATCTTATTCGTGGCAAAAACGTAGCTGACGCGTTTGCAATATTGAAATTCACACCTAAAGCAGGTGCTGATGTAATTAATAAAGTTTTAAAATCAGCAGTAGCAAATGCTGAAAATAATTTTGATATGAATCCTGATAACCTCTATGTGGCTACAGCATTCGTTGATCAGGGACCTACACTTAAACGTATTCACCCACGTTCCCGTGGACAGGCATTCAAAATCTTAAAACGTACATCTCATGTTACGATCGTAGTTAAAGAAAAATAATTAGAAGGAGGGAATAGATTTGGGACAAAAAGTTAATCCACATGGTATGCGCCTTGGTATCGTAAAAACTTGGGATGCGAAGTGGTATGCTGGTAAAGATTTCGCTGCTAACTTACACGAAGATATTAAAATTCGTAGCTTCTTAAAAGAAACTTTAAAACTTGCTGGCGTATCTAAAATTGAAACAGAACGTTCTAAAAATCGTCTCAGATTAACTATTCATACTGCTAAACCTGGTATGGTTATCGGCCGTGGTGGTTCTGGTATTGAACAGCTTAAAAAAGGCCTTAAAAAATACACTGATAAACACGTAGATATTAATATCGCAGAAATTAAACAGCCAGATATGGATGCTACACTCGTAGCTGAAAATATCGCTTCTCAGCTCGAACGTCGTGTTGCTTTCCGTCGTGCAATGAAACAGGCTGTTAGCCGTACAATTCGTATGGGTGCAAAAGGTATTAAAGTAACAGTAGGTGGCCGTCTCGGCGGTGCTGAAATTGCTCGTAGTGAATCTTACCGTGAAGGTAGTATTCCACTTCATACTTTACGTGCTGATATTGATTATGGTACAGCTGAAGCACATACAACTTATGGCCGTCTTGGCGTAAAAGTATGGATCTTCAAAGGTGAAGTTCTTCCTGAAAAGAAACTTGCTGCACAAGCAGAAGCTGTTGAAGGGAGCGAAGATTAATGTTAATACCTAAAAGAGTAAAATACCGTAAACAGTTCCGTGGTACTATGAAAGGTAAAGCTCATAAAGGTAATACTGTAGTACATGGTGAATTCGGTTTACAAGCTCTCGAACCTGCATGGATTACAAACCGTCAGATCGAAGCAGCTCGTATTGCGATGACTCGTTATATTAAACGTGGTGGTCAGGTTTGGATTAAAATCTTCCCTGATAAACCAGTAACTGCAAAACCTGCTGAAACTCGTATGGGTAGCGGTAAAGGTTCACCTGAATACTGGGTAGCAGTAGTTAAACCAGGTCGTATTATGTTTGAAATGGGCGGCGTTAGCGAAGAAGTTGCTAAAGAAGCTATGCGTCTTGCAAGCCATAAACTCCCAATCAAAACAAAATTTGTTAAGCGTGAAGTGCAAGGGGAGGGTGAAGTAAATGAAGGTTAATGAAATACGTGAAATGAGTGCTGGCGAACTTAACCAGAAACTTGCTTCGCTTAAAGAAGAATTATTCAACCTCAGATTCCAGCTTGCTACAGGTCAGCTTGAAAACCCTATGCGTATCAAAGAAGTAAAGAAAACTATTGCTCGTATTAAAACTATTCAACGCGAACAAGAATTAAAAGCTTAATAGTTAAGATTAGACTAATAGATAATAAATGATATGCAGAAGGAAGGAGGTTCTTTTAATGAGCGAAATTAGAAATGAACGCAAGACTAAAGTTGGTAAAGTTGTAAGCGACAAAATGGAAAAAACTATTGTTGTTGCTGTAGTTGATACTGAAAGTCATCCACTCTATAAAAAATCAGTTAAGAAAACTGTTAAATTTAAAGCACATGATGAAAACAACGAAGCTCACGTAGGAGATACAGTTTCTATTATGGAAACTCGTCCTTTATCTAAAGATAAACGTTGGAGACTCGTTGAAATTCTTGAAAGAGCAAAATAATTTGTTACTTGATATAGAATTTTAGAAGGAGGTAAAGCAATGATTCAGCAACAAACAATGTTGAATGTTGGTGATAACACTGGTGCAAAAGAAATTATGTGTATCCGTGTAATGGGCGGTTCTTATCGTAAATATGCCAACATTGGTGATATAATCGTAGCTGCAGTTAAATCTGCTTCACCTGGTGGAATGGTTAAAAAAGGTGACGTTGTTAAAGCTGTAGTAGTACGTTCTAAAAAGGGTTTACGTCGTGTTGACGGTTCTTATATCCGCTTTGATGAAAACGCTGCTGTTATTATTAAAGATGATAAAACTCCACGCGGAACTCGTATTTTTGGCCCGGTAGCCAGAGAATTACGTGACAAAGATTTCATGAAAATCGTTTCACTGGCACCAGAAGTAATTTAATAAATAGACAGGAGGTGCCAAGATTTGTCACAGGCTAAATTGCATGTAAAAAAAGGTGATACAGTTTTAGTATTATCCGGTAAAGATAAAGGTAAACAAGGTAAAATCCTTCAGGCTATGCCTGCTAAAGATAAAGTTGTAGTTGAAGGCGTTAACAAAATTAAACGTCACACTAAACCTAATCAGAAAGCTCCAAACGGCGGTATCATTGAAAAAGAAGCTCCTATGTTTGCTTCTAAAGTTATGGTAGTTTGCCCAGCTTGTTCTAAAGCAACTCGTGTTGCGAAAAGAGAAATTGATGGTAAAATGGTTCGTGTATGCAAAAAATGCGGTGAAGCATTAGACCAAGCAAAATAATTGAGGAAGGAGGATATCTTGGTGGATAGATTACAAGAAAAATATATCAATGAAGTTGTTCCTGCTATGACTGAAAAATTCGGTTATAAAAATGTAATGCAACTTCCTAAGATTGAAAAAGTTATCATTAGTATGGGTGTTGGTGAAGCTGCTCACAACTCTAAAGCATTAGATTCTGCTGTAGCTGACCTCACTATTATCGCTGGTCAGAAACCTGTTTTGACTCGTGCGAAAAAATCTCTTGCTGCATGGAAATTACGTGCAGGAATGCCTATTGGCGCTAAAGTTACTCTTCGTGGAACTCGTATGTATCAGTTCCTTGATAAATTTATGAATATCGCTTTGCCTCGAGTTCGTGACTTCCGTGGCGTAAGCCCTAAAGCTTTTGATGGTCGCGGAAACTATTCAGTTGGTCTTAAAGAACAATTGATTTTCCCTGAAATCGAATATGATAAAATCGAAAAAATTCATGGTATGAATATTATTATTGTTACTACGGCAAAGACTGATGAAGAAGCTAGAGCTCTTCTTAAATTAATGGGTATGCCGTTTAGTGCTTAATTCTTAAGAGGAGGTATACTGATCTATGGCCAGAAAGGCAATGGTCCAGAAATGGAGTCAAGAACCTAAATTTAAGGTTCGTAAATATAACAGATGCAAAATCTGTGGTCGTCCACATGGTTATATGCGTAAATTTGAAATGTGCCGTATTTGTTTTAGAGAACAAAGCTACAAAGGCGCAATCCCTGGCGTAACAAAAGCTAGTTGGTAAGGTTGAAAGAAAGGAGGATATCGATTTATGGGAATGACTGATCCTATTGCAGATATGTTAACTCGTTTGCGTAATGCAAACTCCGTACTTCATGATAAAGTTGAAATTCCTGGTTCTAAAATTAAACAGGCTATTGCAGAAGTTCTTAAAGAAGAAGGTTTCATTAAAGACTTCTCCTTCGCAGAAGATAACAAACAAGGTGTTATCACAATTAACTTGAAATATGGTCCAAACCGTGAACAAGTAATCACTGGTATTAAACGTATTTCTAAACCTGGTCTTCGTGCTTATGCTAAGAAAGATCAATTACCTCGCGTACTTGGTGGTCTTGGTATTGCTATCATCTCTACTTCTAAAGGTATTATGAGTGATAAACAAGCACGTCGTGAAGGTGTTGGCGGCGAAGTTTTAGCTTACGTATGGTAAAATTAGTTTTAGACTAGGAGGTGTACAGATGTCAAGAATTGGTAGAGAACCGATTACAATCCCTGCTGGGGTTACTGTAACAGTTGATGAACATAATCACGTAGCGGTTAAAGGTCCTAAAGGAGAAATTAGCCGTGACTGTCATAAAGATATGAAAATTACAGTAGGTGAAGGCGTTGTAACAGTAGAACGTCCATCCGAAGATAAAATGCATAGATCTTTACATGGTCTTACTCGTACTCTTATCAACAATATGGTTGTAGGTGTAACACAAGGCTTTGTAAGAAATCTTGAAATTAATGGTGTAGGTTATAGAGCTGCACAGGCTGGTAAAAACCTTAACTTATCTTTAGGTTTTTCCCATCCAGTAGTTGTTGAACCTCCTGTTGGAATCAAATTAGAAGCTCCTGCTCCTAACAAGATTGTTGTATCTGGTATCGATAAAGAAGCAGTTGGCGCTATGGCAGCTAAAATTCGTTCTTACAGAGAACCTGAACCTTACAAAGGAAAAGGTATTAAGTACGAAGGCGAACATATCCGTCGTAAAGCTGGTAAAACTGGTTCTAAGAAATAATAATCTTTAGTTAGAAATAGAAAGGAGAGGCTGGTTTTGTTTAATAAACAGGATAAAAATAAAGCTCGTCAGAAACGTCATTTAAGAGTTCGTAATCATATTTCTGGCACAGCTGAAAGACCTCGTTTAAACGTATTCCGTAGCTTAAGCAATATTTATGCTCAAGTTATTGATGATGTTAATGGTGTTACATTAGTATCCGCAAGCTCCAAAGATAAAGATTTCAACGCTTACGGCGGTAACATCGAAGCAGCTAAAGCTGTAGGTGCAGCTTTAGCAAAACGTGCTCTTGAAAAAGGCATTACTGAAGTTGTATTTGACCGCGGTGGCTATGTATATCATGGTCGTGTAGCAGCTTTAGCAGATGCAGCTCGTGAAGCTGGTCTAAAATTCTAATATTGGAACAGGAGGTAAATTAATGGCCAAGATTGACGCTAACGCACTTGAATTAGAAGAAAAAGTTGTGTATATTAATCGCGTTGCTAAGGTTGTAAAAGGTGGCCGTCGCTTTTCTTTCAGCGCTCTTGTTGTAGTAGGCGATAAAAACGGTCATGTTGGTGCAGGTCTCGGTAAAGCTAGCGAAGTACCTGAAGCAATTAGAAAAGGCATTGAAGATGCTAAAAAGAATCTTGTAGAAGTTTCTTTAGTAGATAAAACTATTCCACACGAAAGCCTCGGTGTATTCGGTGCAGGTCGTGTGCTCTTAAAACCAGCTGCAAAAGGTACTGGTGTTATCGCAGGTGGTCCAGCTCGTGCAGTCTTAGAACTTGCAGGTGTTGGTAATATCTTAACAAAATCTCTTGGTTCTTCTAACCCTAATAACATGGTTCGTGCAACTATTAAAGGTTTAGAACAGCTTAAAAAAGCTGAGCTCGTAGCTGAACTTCGTGGAAAATCCGTTCAGGAACTTTTAGGTTAAGGAGGAAATATTTCAATGGCAAAAGTGAAAATTACCCTTACAAGAAGTCTGATCGGCAGACCTGAAACTCAGAGAAGAACAATTCAGGCTTTGGGATTACGTAAATTAAATTCTACAGTAGAACATGAAGATACAGCTACAATTAGAGGTATGATTCATAAAGTAGAACATCTTATTACAGTAGAAAAAATCGGCGAATAATTTAGAGGAGGTGTCCAGGTTATGAAATTACATGAATTATCACCAGCACCGGGCTCTAGAAAAGTTCGTATTCGTGTTGGTCGTGGTTTAGGTTCTGGTTTAGGTAAAACTTCCGGACGTGGTCATAAAGGTCAGAACGCTCGTTCTGGTGGCGGCGTACGTACAGGTTTTGAAGGTGGCCAGATGCCTTTATACCGTAGATTGCCAAAACGTGGCTTCAAAAATATTTTTGCAAAAGAATATGCTGAAGTAAACGTTTCTTCTTTAAATCGTTTTGAAGATGGCGCAACAGTAGATCCAGCAGCACTAGTAGAAGCAGGTATCCTTAAAAACGTTTGTGACGGTGTACGTATTCTTGGTAACGGCGAAATTACTAAGAAATTAACTGTTGTAGCAAACGGCTTCACAAAATCTGCTGAAGAAAAAATTACAGCAGCAGGTGGAAAAGTAGAGGTGATCTAAGTGCTTTCAGCTCTTAGCAATATCCTCAAAATCACCGAATTGCGACAGAAAATAGTATTTACACTAATTATGTTTGCAGTCTTCAGGCTCGGGACTCATATCCCGGTGCCTGGAGTAAATCCTTCAGTAATTGAACAGTTATTTAACAGCGGTAACTTGTTTGGCTTGTTGGATTTATTTTCCGGTGGTGCTTTAAGTAAATTTTCTCTCTTTGCTATGAGTATTACCCCATATATCAACGCGTCAATTATTATTCAATTGTTGACCGTAGTAGTACCTACTTTGGAACAGTGGTCTAAAGAAGGTGAAGAGGGACATAAAAAGATAACCAAGACGACCCGTTATTTGACTGTTGTCTTGGCATTTTTACAAGCTATAGGTATGTCTATTGGTCTTAAACAGGCCATAATTAATCCTAGTATTACATCAATTCTTATTATTGCAATTACCCTAACAGCAGGAACAGTGTTCCTCATGTGGATTGGTGAGCAGATAACTGCACATGGTGTGGGAAATGGTATATCGCTTATTATTTTCGCAGGTATCGTTGCAGCACTTCCACAAAATTTGGGTACTATATATAATTACTTGCAAGCAGGCACAATAAGCTATTTTAATGTGTTATTCTTTGCAATAATCGCCCTTGCTATGATTGTTTTTGTTATTGCCATTCAGCAAGGACAACGTAGAGTTCCGGTGTCCTACGCAAAACGAGTTGTAGGTCGTAAAACTTACGGTGGCCAATCTACGCATATACCGCTTAAAGTAAATCAGGCCGGCGTTATACCAATCATCTTTGCATCATCAGTATTGATGTTCCCAGCCACTTTAGCTCAGTTTGTACAAACTCCTTGGATTAAAATAATTGCTGATTATTTCCAATGGGGAACACCTTTTCAAAGTGCTGTATATGCATTATTGATTTTATTTTTTACGTATTTTTACACTGCGGTTACATTTAAAATTCCGGATCTCGCTGATAATTTGAAAAAATACGGTGGTTTTATTCCTGGAATTCGTCCAGGTCAGGCAACTGCAGATTATTTAGACCGTATTATGACACGTATTACATTAGCGGGTGCATTTTTCCTTGCATTCATTGCAATTTTACCAACAATGATAGCTGGTGCTACTCATATTGAAGGAATTCATTTTGGTGGTACAGCATTATTAATCGTAGTTGGGGTTGCTCTTGATACGATGAAACAAATTGAATCAATGGTCGTAATGCGCCATTATGAAGGTTTTATGAAGTAAGGAGGATTTTTATGCACATCCTTTTAATGGGCCCTCCTGGTGCTGGTAAAGGTACACAGGCAGCTAGGCTAGTAGAAGAATTTAAAATTCCTCATATCTCCACTGGGGATATGTTTCGTGCAGCAGTAAAAGAAGGTACTGAACTTGGAAAACAAGCAAAAGCTTGCATGGATGCTGGACAATTAGTTCCAGATGAAGTTACAATTGGTATTGTAAAAGAACGTTTAGCTAAAGCTGACTGCGAAAAAGGATTTATTTTGGATGGTTTTCCTCGTACAGTAGAACAAGCTGTGGCTTTGGATAAAATTTTAAGTGAATTAGGTTTAAAACTTAACTGTGCTTTGAACGTTGCTGTTCCAGCAAGTGAATTAATCAGAAGAGCAGTTGGTCGTCGTATTTGTAAAAAATGCGGTGCTACTTATCATGTAGAATTTAAGCCATCTAAGAAAGACGGAATTTGTGACGTGTGCGGCGGTGACCTTTATCAAAGAGCTGACGACAGCGAAGCAACAATGAAAAATCGTCTTTCTGTTTATGAAGAACAGACAAAGCCTCTTATTTCTTATTATGAAAAAGAAGAACTTTACAAAGAAGTTGACGGAAGTCAGTCAATGGATAAAGTATTCCAAGACATTGTTGCAATTTTGCGCAGTTAATTGATAATATAATACGGTAATATATCTGTTGTAAAAAAAGTGTGAAAAAAATCGCTGATAATGATATATTTAAACGCTGTAATATGTTATAATTAATATTCGGGCAGTAAACAGGAATGTTTTTCTGTGGCAGATAACAATAATGTTGGGCATGGCATTGCTGTAAAAACGGATTACTGACAGGTTTGGGCATATCATGGGCATGATAATTCAAACCTCAAAGAGTTTTCGGCCCAACTTAAGCTTTAATTGAAGGAGAATTTCATGTCTAAGCAAGATGTAATTGAAGTTGAAGGTAAAGTATTAGAAGCTTTGCCTAATGCAATGTTTAAAGTAGAGTTAGAAAACGGTCACGTTGTACTAGCTCATGTTTCTGGTAAAATTCGTATGAATTTTATCCGCATCCTGCCAGGTGATAAAGTTACTATTGAACTTACGCCTTATGATTTGACCAGAGGCCGAATCACTTACCGTTTTAAATAAGACCTATTTTTATAATTTGATAGGCATTATAGCAATGTAGAAGGAGGTACATGCAGTGAAAGTTAGACCATCAGTAAAACCTATTTGTGAAAAATGTAAAGTTATTAAACGCAAAGGTCATGTAATGGTTATTTGCGAAAATCCTAAACATAAACAGAAACAAGGATAAGGAGGTGCTGATTGTATGGCACGTATTGCCGGTGTAGATTTACCACGCGATAAACGAGTTGAAATTGCTTTAACATATATTTTTGGTATTGGTCTTAAAACTTCTCAGGATATCTTAGCTGCTACTGGTATTAATCCAGATACTAGAGCACGTGATCTTACTGAAGATGAAGTTGCTAAGTTACGTGAATATATCGACAAAAATCATCTTGTAGAAGGTGACCTTCGTCGTGAAATTTCTTTAAATATTAAACGTTTGGTTGAAATCGGATGCTATCGCGGTAGACGCCATCGTTTAGGCTTACCTGTACGCGGTCAGAATACAAAAAATAATGCGCGTACTCGTAAAGGCCCTAAAAAGACTGTAATGGGTAAAAAAGGCTAAGAAGAAGGAGGTTTAATAAGTGGCAGCAAATAAAACATCTCGTCCAAAGAGAAAAGATCGTAAAAATGTCGAATACGGTGTTGCACACATTCGTTCGACTTTCAATAATACAATTGTTACTATCACTGACAAAAATGGTAATGCTTTATCCTGGGCTAGTGCTGGTGGGCTTGGCTTCAGAGGTTCTAGAAAAAGCACTCCATTTGCAGCTCAAATGGCAGCAGAAGTTGCAGCAAAAGCAGCAATGGAACATGGTTTAAAACAGGTTGAAGTATATGTAAAAGGTCCTGGTGCAGGTCGTGAAGCTGCAATCAGATCTTTACAGGCAACTGGTCTTGAAGTTAACATGATTAAAGATGTTACTCCAATTCCACATAATGGTTGTCGCCCACCTAAACGTAGAAGAGTATAATTAGGAGGTTGAAGTAGAAATATGGCTATTGACAGAGTTCCTTCTCTGAAAAGATGTCGCGCTCTCGGCTTAGAAACAGCTGTAGTTGGTCTTGCAAAAAGCTCCAAAAGACAGCCTAAACGTTCTGGTCGTAAAGTAAGCGAATACGGAATGCAGTTAAAAGAAAAACAAAAAGCTAAATTTATATATGGTGTATTAGAAAAACAGTTTAGAGCTTATTATGATAAAGCTAAAACTATGCCAGGCGTAACAGGTGAAAACTTACTTGGTCTTCTCGAACGTAGAATTGACAACGTTGTTTTCCGTTTAGGTCTTGCATCCACTCGTCGTCAGGCTCGTCAGCTCGTTTCCCATGGTCACATCACTGTTAATGGTAAACGTCTTGACATTCCTTCCGCTTTAATTAAAGTTGGCGATGTAATCGGTGTTAAAGAAAAAAGCCGTGGTACTGCATTATTCAAAGAAATTGCAGAAAGCAAAAATGCTTTAAACGTACCAGCTTGGCTTACTGCTGATATCCAGAATCTTAGCGGTTCTGTTACAAGATTCCCTAACCGCGACGAAATCGATATTCCAGTTGATGAACAGGCGATTGTCGAATTGTACTCCAGATAATATGTCTGTGTTTTATAGCGCATAGAATAGGAGGTTGTTTCAGATGATCGAAATCGAAAAACCAAAGATTGAGATTGTGGAAATAAGTGAAGACAACCGTTATGGTAAATTTGTCTGTGAACCATTGGAACGCGGATATGGTACTACTCTTGGCAACAGCTTACGTCGTATTTTGTTGTCTTCTTTAGAGGGTGCGGCTATAACATCTATCAAAATTGATGGTGTTCTTCATGAATTTTCTACTATTCCTGGGGTTCGTGATGATGTAACAAACATTATCTTAAACTTAAAAGAATTATGCTTAAAAATGCATGATGAAGAACCTCATACCATTCGTATAGATGTTACTGGTGAAAAAGAAGTAACAGCAGCAGACATTATTGTTGATTCTGATATTGAGATTCTCAATAAAGATTTGCATATTGCTACTGTTGATGAAACTGGTTCTTTGAAAATGGAAATGGTAGTTGAACGTGGAAGAGGATATACACCTGCTGATAAAAATAAAAAACCAGATCAGGTTATTGGTATTATCCCTATCGATTCCATCTTCTCTCCTATTCAAAGAGTTAACTACACAGTAACAGATACTCGTGTTGGTAATGTTACCGACTATGATAAACTTACATTAGAAGTATGGACTGATGGTTCTATAAAACCAGAAGAAGCAGTAAGTAAATCAGCTAGCATTTTGATTACTCACTTGCGTCTATTCCAGAATATGGGTGGTTCTGTAGAAGATATTCCTGCAGACGAAGGAATTTTCAATGTACCAGAAGAAGATAATACTTCTAAAGTTATGGAAATGACAATCGAGGATCTTGATTTATCTGTACGTTCTTACAACTGCTTGAAGAGAGCTGAAATCAACACTGTTGCAGATTTAATGCAAAAGAGTGAAGATGATATGATTAAAGTTAGAAACCTTGGTCGTAAATCTCTTGAAGAAGTTAAGAAAAAATTACAGGAATTGGGATTAACACTCGCTGAAAAAGAATAACAGGAAAGGACAGGCTGCTAATGGGCTACAGTAAATTAGGACGCAACTCCAGTGCACGTAAAGCTTTATTCCGTAGTGTGCTAGTTTCCCTTTTTAAACATGAACGCATTGAAACTACTGAAGCTAAGGCTAAAGAAATCAGCGGTCTTGCTGAAAAACTCATTACCCTTGCAAAACGCGATGACTTAAGTGCTCGCCGTCAGGTTATTGCTGAACTTGTTGATAAAGAAGTTGCAAAAAAATTATTCGATGAAATTGCACCTAAATATAATGACCGCAATGGTGGTTATACTCGTATTCTTAAATTAGGCGTACGTCGTGGTGACGCTGCTCCAATGGCTCTTTTAGAGTTAGTAAAATAATTTAGAATTAGTAATTCATTGAATTATTGATATGTGAGGCGGTCAAATGGACCGCCTTCGCCTTATCAATTAAGTTAAAAATTTAATTAATAGATTTTTGGTTTACTTGATAAGGTGATTGTGTTAACAATTTAAAATGGGTATAATAAGAACTGTAATTTTGATTGCAGTTCTTATTTTTTTATATAGATTTATAGGTGATGATATTGAGTTTTATAGAAGTGAAAAATCTCACACATATTTTTAGGGAAAATGATGAGAAAAAAACAGAAAAAATAGCGTTAGATAATATTAATTTAAAGATAGATAAAGGTGAATTTATAGCTATTATTGGCGTTAATGGTTCAGGCAAGTCAACACTAGCAAAGCATTTCAATGGCTTATTATTGCCAAGTGAAGGCGAATGTATTGTTGATGGCATGAAAGTTGATGATAGTGAGGATATTTGGAAAGTACGTCAAAAAGTAAGTATGGTATTTCAAAATCCTGACAATCAAATAATCGCTACTGTAGTAGAAGATGATATTGCTTTTGGCCCTGAAAATATGGGTCTTGAGCGTGAAAAAATAAAAGATAGAATAGAATTTGCTTTAAAATCTTTGCATATTGAGCATTTGCGCAAAATGCCACCGCATTTGTTATCAGGTGGGCAAAAACAATTGACTGCTATTGCTGGGGCTATAGCGATGCGTACTCAATGTATAGTTTTAGACGAACCGACAGCAATGCTTGACCCACAGGGTAGAAATGCTGTAATGAAAGCTTTGAAGGAATTACATGAAAAATATAATATAACTATTATTATAATTACACATTTCATGGAGGAAGCTGTGCAGTCAGATAGAATTATTGTCATGAATGATGGCAAGATAATACAAGATGGTATGCCAAAAGATATTTTTAAACAAAAGGAAAATTTAAAGAAAATAGGTCTTAGTGTACCTTTAGCTGTAGATATTGTAGATGCTTTGCAGAAAAAAGGTTTGAAATTAGCTAATGTTTTTGACAATGAAAATTTAGCTAAAGAATTACAACAATTAATATGTAAATAATATTAAATAGATTTTAAAGTGGTGAGAAGATGCCAATAGAGGTAAAAAATATAAGTCATATTTATATGGAAAATACGCCATATGAAAAAAAAGCATTAAATAATGTCAGTTTAACAATAAATGAAGGTGAATTTGTAGCTATTGCAGGTCATACAGGTTCAGGAAAATCCACACTTATGCAACATTTTAATGGTTTATTAAATCCTACTAGAGGTGAAGTTTTTATTGATGGTATTGACATTAATAAAAAGAAGGATAAAAAGACTTTACATGCCAGACGTAGTGTGGGTATGGTGTTTCAATATCCAGAACAACAATTATTTGAGGAAAGTATTTTTGCAGATATTGCTTTTGGCCCTAGAAATTTTGGTTGTAGTGAAGATGAAGTAAAGCAAAGAGTCAAAGAAGCAATGGATTTTGTAGAATTAGATTATGAGGAGTATAAAGATAAATCTCCTTTTTTATTGAGTGGCGGTCAAATGAGACGTGTGGCAATAGCTGGAATAATAGCATTAAAGCCTAAATATCTAGTTTTAGATGAGCCGACAGCAGGTCTTGACCCTAGACTTAAACAGAATTTATTACAAAAGGTGAAAAAATTACATCAAAAAGAAAAGATGACGATTATTATGGTATCGCATAATATGGACGATATAGCACTTTTGGCAGATAAGGTAGCTATTATGAGACAGGGAAAATTAATAATATATGGCGAGCCACGCGAAGTTTTTACACATAAAGATGTAATTGAACAAGCAGGCTTATTAGAGCCAGAAGTGATGCAATTATTGCGAAAAATAAAAGAATATGGTTTAGATGTGGATATAAATGCTTTAAATAAACAAGAAGTTTTAAATAATATTTTAGTAGCTTTGAGAAAGAGAGGGATAAAATGTTAACTGATATAAAAATTGGTCAATTTTTCCCAGCGAATTCTTTATTGCATAAATTAGATGCTAGATTGAAAATCGTAAGTTTATTTATTTTAATCGTGGGGATTTTTGTTTTTGATAGCCAATTAGACTATATTATATGGTGCGTGTTAATTGGCTCTTTGATGTATATGTCAAAAATTCCCTTAAAAATGTTTTTTATATCCATAAAGCCAATTATCTGGATTATTTTATTTACTTTTATTTTGCATTCATTTACGACACAAGGAAAAGTTATTTTTGAAGTTTGGAAACTTAGTATTACATGGGAAGGTTTGGCAAATGGTAGCTTTGTCTGTCTTAGATTGTTATTATTGATGTTTGGAGCATCTTTATTGACATTTACAACGCCACCACTTGTATTATCTGATGCTTTGGAAGATTTGATGAAACCATTAAAAAGATTTGGCGTGCCAGCTCATGAATTAGCTATGATGATGACGATAGCACTTCGTTTTATTCCTACTTTATTGGAAGAAACGGATAAAATTATAAAAGCTCAAAAATCTCGTGGGGCTGATTTTATGACAGGAAATATCTTAAAAAGAGTCAAAGCTTTTATGCCAATATTGATACCGTTATTTATCAGTGCTTTTCGTAGAGCAGATGATTTGGCTATGGCTATGGAAGCAAGATGTTATCATGGCGGAGTGGGTAGAACACGCTTGAAACAATTGAGTTTTACCTCCAGAGATTATATAGCAATGACTGCTTTTATAGGGATTTTGTTAATTTTGACAGTTATAAAAATAGTTTTTCCCCATATGGTATTATTTACTTTATAAAATTAAATATGTATAATCTAAAAGAACTAGTTTATTTTAAATGTATATAATAGACTAGTTCTTTTTTGAAGCGATAAAATAAAAAATTAAACGAGGATAGAAAATGAAATCTGAACATAAGGAAATGATGAAAGCTAGAAGACGTAATATAAAACTTACGCTTAGTTATGATGGGACAAATTATCATGGTTTTCAAAGACAGACTAAAGTTGTAGCTGTGCAAAATGTATTAGAGGGTGCATTATTTAAATTATTTGGTGATAGTATTGAGTTAGCGGCAGCAGGTAGAACAGATGCTGGTGTTCATGCTATAGGTCAAGTGGTGAATTTTTTTACTGATGGAACTATTCCTATTCAAAATGTAGTGCGTGCAGGAAATCGCTTGTTACCAGATGATATAGTTTTATTAAAGGCAGAAGAAGCTGACCGTGATTTTAGTGCACTACATAGTGTAAAATCTAAGATTTATATTTATAAGGTTTTTGAAAATGAATTAGCAGACCCATTTATGAGTAGATTTTATTGGCATGTAAATAAAAAATTAAATTTAGAAGATATGCAAGAGGCTTTAAAATATATTGAAGGAGAGCATGATTTTTCTTCATTTCGTTCTGCTGGCGGAAATGATACAAGCCCTATTCGTGAAATCTATGAAGCTAGTTGTACAAAAGAAAATAATGTATATACTTTTAAATTTTGGGGCAGTGGATTTTTATATCATATGGTCAGAAATATCATGGGTCTGATGATAAATATTGGGCTTGGTAGAGTAGATAAACATGAAGTGCTAAAAATAATAGAGGCTAAAAATAGAGCTTTAGCAGGGAAGATGGCACCAGCAAATGGCTTGTATTTGCAAAAGGTATATTATTGATAAGATTTTTGTTTAAGCTATGAATAATAAAGATGTAGAGGTATAAATGATCATTTTAATTGCAGGTGCTAGTCATACAGGAAAGACTTTGTTTGCACAAAAATTATTAGAAAAATGTAAATATCCTTATTTAAGTATAGATCATTTAAAGATGGGTTTGATTAGAAGTGGGCAAACTAATTTAACAGTGGAAGATGATGAGCAACTGACTAAATATTTATGGTCAATTGTTGTAGAAATGATAAAAACTGCTATTGAAAATAAACAAAATTTAATTGTTGAAGGCTGTTATATTCCAGCAGATTGGATGGGGTATTTTAAACAAAAATATTTAGAAGAAATAAAATATTGTTGTTTAATTATGAGTGAAGAATATATAAAA
>Freddie_p2__coassemble_2249_pt1 | contig 13876 bp, 10 predicted proteins | sample Freddie_p2__metabat2_high_PE_025 | metagenome-assembled genome bin Freddie_p2
TTCCACGAATTTGCCAAGAACCATGTGTTTCCATATTTGTTTCATCAATTACATAGAAACCATAGATATCGCAAAGTTCATATAATTTACTGTTATTTGGATAGTGAGATGTTCTGATAGCATTGATATTATTTAATTTCATAATATCTAAATCATGAGCGATTTTGCTTTCAGGAATAGCACGACCATAGTAGCAATCGAATTCATGGCGGTTAACACCTTTAAATACAATGCGTTTACCATTGATTTTCATGATATTGCCGTCCATTTTAAATTCTCTAAAACCAATGTTTTGTGGAATGATTTCTACTACATTATTATTTTCATCTTTTACAGTGAAAGTAGCTTTATAAAGATTTGGATATTCTGCGCTCCAAAGTTTTACGTTTTCAACATCTGCTGTAAATACGCTTGTAGCACCTGTAATTTCTTGAACTGTATCAATTACTACATTTTCTTCATTATCTACTAATTTAACTGCTAATTTTTTAGCATTTTCATTATTCCATTTGAAATCAATAGATAATTTACCATCTTTATAATCATTGCAAGGAGTTGCATGAATGAATAAATCATCAACATGAACTTGTGGTTTTGTATAAAGATATACATCGCGATAAATACCGCTAAAGCGCCAGAAATCTTGGTCTTCAAGCCAGCTAGCAGAGCTGAAACGATAAACCTGTACTGCTAATTTATTTTCACCTTCAACGAGATAAGGTGTTAAATCAAATTCTGATGGTGTACAGCTATCTTCACTATAGCCTACAAATTTGCCATTGAGCCATAAAGCCATTGCACTATCTACACCCTGGAAAGATACAAATACTTCATTCCAGCCTTGTGGCACTGTAAAATATTTTACATAAGATGCGATTGGATTATTTTCTGTAGGAATTTCACCTTCGTTTAATTCTTCATGACCGTCCCAAGGATAAGCTACATTCGTATATTGAGGTTTGCCGTAACCTTCCATTTGAATATGTGCTGGAACACGAATTGTATCCCAAATTTTACAGTTATAATCTGCTTGTTCAAAACCTTCAATACGAGATGCTAAATTTTTTGCATAAGAGAAATACCATAATCCATTTAAAGATTGACGCATGGACATTTCTTCATTGAGCATTTCTTCTTCATTAGCATAATAATGATGGTCGCTATGTGCAGGTAGACGATTATCTGCAAAATATGTTGAGTCTGCCAATTTGCTTATATCAAAAATCTTTTCTTCCATAAATAAATAACACCTCATTTTTATTTTCGAAAAATATTTTTATCGTAAACGTTTACATTGAAATTTAAACTAAAAATAATTAAATTATCAAAAAATTTTTTCTTATTATATATTTAATTATATACTAATATTATCAAAAAAAATATAAGATGTTGAACTATAAATTATAAGATTTAGAAACAAAAAAAAGGAGAAGTTATCTAACTTCTCCAAAAATAATTTTATTAGGATTTTATTTTTGAACATAAAATTCTATATCATCTATAGAACCCCATGTGTCAGGTCTACCATTTAAAATGAAGCCAATTTCTACTTCACCATTTTTAACCTCAATATTTTTAATTGAAGTCTGATGCCATCTATTCCAGCCATCATCTTTAATATCAGTAGTCATTTCTACACCATTTTGTTTTACAAATAATTGATATTTGGAAGCTAAACCATTTCCTTGTGTCCAACAAGATAAAGTATATTTTCCATCAGAAAGACCTTTTAATTTTTGTTTAATAATCACATTAAATGGTTTATTATTCCAATAGTGCATAGCACATTTATCACGTACATCTCCTTGATTCCAAGCTAAATTTATTGCTGAACTATCACCTACAATATCCCAGCCATTTAATGTTTCATTTTCAAAATTACCATTTAAGACTAAATTCATTTTATTTTTTACTTCAATATTAGCTATAGCCTTTTGTGCTAATCCTTCCACAGTTCCTGATATCGTATAATTACCAGGTTTTGCAAAAATTGGTTTGGCAACATCCCATTTAACAGACATATTTTTTACTGCATCATTAGAATAAACCACACCTACTGTCTGTGGTAAATCTACATTACTATATAAACTAACATCTTTTACATCAACTGTATTTATCGCTGTAACTTGTGGCTCTATATACTGATTATTTGGGTCTGATACTAAGTTAAATGTATCCATAGATTCAAGTGCATTTCCCTTTGTATCAAATAATGTTAAATTATCCCAACCATTACCACCACCATTAGACTTCCAACCTACTTTTTCATTGATAACCCAATCTGGAGCCCAATAAAATATCCCCAACCCACGATTATCATTTACACTAGCAACAGTTGCCATAACGTCACGCAATCCTGTTGCTTGTCCTTGCACTGTAGCTTTATAACCACCGACTTTTTCTTCATTTGTTCCAAAATTATTTTTCTCAAAATCGGCATCTTCTAAAGTATAACCAAAAGCAGTTTCTACAGCTATTACATCTTTATTATATTTGGCACTAACATCATTCATTGTATTTTTTAAATCGTCCATTGTACCATGCCAAAATGGATAAAATGACATACCAATTATATCAAAGTCATTCACTTTATTTTTTACAATTAAATTATCAAAAAAAGTATGATATAAATTTACATCTACACCAGCTAAATGTATCATTGTCTTAACTTTATTATCTTTATCATTATCATGTACAGCTTGTAAACCTGCATTTAATAATTTTGCTAAAAATTTATATCCATTAGGATTATCCTCTGTAAGTTGTGCTTCTGGCCATAACATCCCATTATTTAGCTCATTGCCCACTTGTACCATATCTGGTGTTACACCTTGAGCATTAAAATCTTGCATTACTTTAGCAGTATAAGCATAAACATCATCTACTAATTTATCACCACTATCATTTTTCCAAGCATCCGGTTTTTTCTGTTGACCTGGGTCCACCCAAAAATCACTGTAATGAAAATCTACAAGAACTTTCATACCTAAAGCTTTAGCTCGTTTTGCCATTTCAATAGCCTTAGCTTCATCTGTATTACCACCGCCGACACCTTCTGGTCCTACGACATATGGATTATTCCAAATACGAACACGAATCCAATTTACACCATGATTTTTTAAAATAGTGAGTCCATCTTGTTCTATGCCATTATCATAAAATTTAGTACCATTTCGTTCTAATTCTGGCATAATAGAAACATCCGCACCCTTGATAAAATCCGTAGATAAATTTTCTATAGGATTTACTTGTACTGCTGCTAGTGCTGTAAACGGTAAGGAACAAGAAATCATTGTAGCTGTTATTGCTGACAAAATTACTTTTTTTAATTTATTATTTTTCATAAACTACACACCTTTTATTAGAAACTATAATTAAGTGCTAAATTATACATATCATAATAATCAGAGAACCCTGAGTAATTACTATCATATGGACGCAATTTATACCAGTTAAATTCCAAATTAGTATTATCCGCAAGCATATAACTAATACCTAATCCATAACCTTTTTCACCATTACCACCAAGACCATCACCACCTGGAGTGTTTAAAATATGTGCCCAACCAGTAGAATCTACACTATAATTTCCTAAACTCATATAATCAGCATAAACTTTCCAAGTATCTTTGGTATCCCATTTCAAATTACCATAAGTAAGTCTAGTCCACCAACCATTTTTTTGTGCTCCATCTGGAAGACCTGATGCTCTATTAGTTACAGCTTCTGCTGTTAAATTCCATTTGTCACTGAGTTGTGTGTTGATACCATAAGCAATTTGCTCTAACATATATGGATTTTCATTCCATTGATTTTTATGATTATTCCACAATGTATTTTCATTGCTATTTGTTTTTAAATAACCTAAAGTAAATTTAGTATTATCATCTACGCCAATCTGTGCATTAGCAATAAAAGCATTCATAGAATAATCTTTCCAATTTTCCGCAGTTAAATTTCCCCATCCTGCAGAAATAAGCGAATTATTTCCCAAATCTTGAGTTACCATAATACCATCAACTGGATTATCCCACCAGATAAGACCTTGACCAATATTTAAATTTTGACGACCTAAGGTTAGCGATGTATCCATTTGCTTCCAAGTCAATGCCAATAAATCTAAATTAGCACTACCATGAGCTCCACCATCTTGATTGTATTTATAAGCTTGAACTTTATTATCATAAATTCCAGTATCTTCATTAGTAGTATTTTCCAATTTCACTCTACCAAGTACAGATAATTTATCATCTGGTTCTGCATAAAATCCCAAACGTAAACGTTCTTGAATACGATTACTTCTTTTATTTTTATGCTCTTTTTTAGCTGTAGTATAATTTTTTGGTGTATCAGCTTTATAATTTGTTTGATAACGAATACGTGCATCACCAAACCACTTAATTTTACCATTGTCGAAGAAATTATTTGTAGCTTGTGGCTCTTCTTTTACTGGCGCTGGTTCTGCTGGCATTACCATCATAATCTTTAATTCATTACTATACTCTTGTTGTAATTTATTGAGTATTACTTTATCTTCTGCTGTTGCTCTATTTTCATTTGCCATTGCTCTAGCTACAAATTGTGCTAAATCATAACGAGCCACCACTTTTTTATCATGAAAATCTGTCAAATTATAACCATCTACTAGACCTGTTTCTACTAAATGTTCCACTGCTGTATATGCCCAATAATCTTTAGGTACTGTAGCAAAAGGGTTTTCACTAGCAAAAGCTGTAGAATTAATCATTGTTCCAGCTATAGCTAATGAACATAATAATTTTTTATTTAATATATAACTCATAAGTTAAAACCTCTCTAAACCAAATATATTCTTATGCTCAAAGTTATAAAATAAATTCATAAATAGCTTCTATGCTAATTTTATCTATCGATACAATTTCATTACTAGTTTCTTCACTACGAGCAGCCATTGGTGAATCACTTTTTATTATTTGATTTTCTTTTAATGGAGAAATACTAATATAAATATCGCCATTTGGAATTTTTCTATAGATATTATCCAAACCAATTTCCCAACTTGCACCATTATTAAAATTATCTGCTACTAATTCATTATTTACAAAAGCATATCCAATATCACCTTGATAATCTATTTTTAAAATAGCCTCTTTTAGATCTCGCATATTTGCATAATCTATATGCAATAAAACCTTACCTTTGCCAATTTTTTCTGTAGTAAATGGTATAGATTTAGCTGATTTAGTAAATTTATATGTTTTTAATAAATCAGTTTCATCTATTTTACAAATATTTCTCATTAAATCGTCTGTTAATCCATCAATAGTTTGTATAATAATAGCATTTGTATTTGCTTCTACACGAATATTATCATTATCTACAAGAATTGGATTTTCAGATAAAAGTACCTTAGTATCTCCTGCTACTTCAAATTTCCAGAAATTTAAACTTTGATAATTAGTTAAAGTATATATATTAATTATCTTACCAGATACTGTAGTAATTACTAATTTAGATAAATCTGTACTAATCGGTTCAATAAATAATTTATTATTTTCTTTAATAATTGTTCCTTGAGAAATTTCTATGTTGCTGATACTATCATTAACAAAACAATATTCTGGTTTCATACCCTGTGGCATAAAGAAGAAATAATTTTCTACATCATCTTTAGCAAATTTTGTAATTAATTGTGTAGTAGCATATTTTAAAGTCAATCCTGCTAAAGTCAAATTAAATGGCAATATACAACTTTCTTCTGAAGCTAAACTAAGATTATTCTTTTCTGGAATAGTTAATGTTTCATCAGATAAAGATAAAATTAAATTAAAATCATTTTTATCTGGAGAAACTAAATGATCTTGATAGTTATTAATGAATATAAAGCCTTTATTTTTATCTATACGTACGGCATAACGTAACTGTTCCACATCAGTAGGTAAAATGTCTTCTGCCCCTTCTGGTAAAATAGTCTGAGTAGGACAAAATTCCTTTTGAAAACTATTAAAGAAATAGTGCAATCTCTTTAGTCTAGCATAAGATTCACGAACTTGACCAAATTCTCCAATTGCAGCTTGATAATCATAAGAAATTTTTGGGGTAGCATTTTCATTTAAGTATGGTGTTTTTAATCCCAAAGGATTAGATCCGCCATGAAATACGTAATAACCAACAAAGTTACAACCCCCTGCAACTTTTATATTAGCCATAGCTTCTACACTATGATATGGTAATTGAAAACGATATTTATAAAATACAGTCATCCCTCCACCCATTTCACAGCAAGCAAAAGGCACTGTAGTCGGATCATAAGTCGGTTCAAAATTATAAGTAGGCTTACGATAATTACGATAAATAAATTCTGGAGTTACTGGATGTTCTTTTATACTTTCATCGTAAAAAATCCATGGCCAAAAAGCATAACCACCCCACAATGGAAGTACAGTATCTGGTGATGCTTGTGCTCCACCCCAACCAGTTCCTGTATAAATAGGTGCTATCATTCCTGCTTCAATAGCAAATTCTTTTAAAATTTCTATATGATGATGATGTTCTTCTACACTTGTATCATAGCTACCATTATTAATCCATTCATTGCTAGTACCTGTAGTCATCTCCCAAGGTGCACCAGCATGACAATATTCATTATCCAACTGAACACCAATAATAGGACCACCATCTTTATAAAATAATCCACGTACTTGATTGCCAATTTCTTGATAATATCTTTTTACATAAAATAAATATCTTTCATCATTAGAACGCACATTACAAGGCTCACCATATAACCAATCTGGAAGTCCTCCATTTCTAGCCTCACCATGTACAAATGGACCTATACGCAAAATAACTTCTACTTGATGTTTTTTACAAAGTTCTACAAAGTAACGAATATTAAATGAGCCATCCCATCTAAATTGTCCTTTTATTTCTTCATGATGATTCCAAATGATATAAGTGGGAATAATATTTATCCCTGCCATTTTCATTTTAATTATTTCATCTTCCCATTTATGAAAATCATATCTACTAAAGTGAAACTCACCACAAATACCAAAAAATGGTTTTTCATCTTTCATCATATAATGATTAGTAAAACTAATATGTTCTCCATTAGGATTAACACCTTGTAAATGCTCCAAAGTTGGATAAATACTATTTAACTCTTTTTTTAAATTAATCTGATAATTTTTCAAAATAAAACCTCTTTCAATTTCACTATTTATCTATTTTTTATTTCGCTGTTCTTGCATTTTTTCTTCTGCAAGAATTATTTCTTTATAATCAATAACACGCTTATTATCACTAATTAATAATTTTTGTGAAATTAACGTACAAATTCCCGCTACAATACCAATATACAAATATGATTGTGAAAACCCTATACTTTCATACATACTGCCAAAAAATGGAGAAAATATACTTGCACAAATAGAACTTGTACATAAACAACCAAGATAAATAGAAGCTGATAATCTTAAATCAAAATTTTTAGAAATATATTTAAATTGTCCAACTAAAAATAATGGTTTTTCAAATGAATGAATACATTTTACTGCCGCAATCCAAAGTGGACCCCATTCCAAAGAAGATCCAATTATACGTATAGACATAATAGTACCTGCAAGAATTAATGTTCTTTTTGCTCCTAATTTATTAGCTATTACAGGTGTTACGAATAAGAAAATAGCTTCAAAAAAAGTCTGAATTGCTCCTAAATCTCCAAACCAACGATTTCCCTCAGCTTGTGATTCAAATTGTGATACAAAATATACTCCAAACTGTTGATCATATACATCATATACACAACCAACACCTATCATAAAAAATAATAAAAATAAAAAGTCTTTATTTTGTAATAAATGTTTAATATCCTTTAGTGAAACAGAATTTGCTTTTTTCATTTCTACATCAGATATTTCTACTTTAGCCATTGATAAACAAATAATTGCAATTAAGGCAGCTAAAGATGCTGATACAAATGCTAAATTAGGATTAATGTTCATAGCAATGCCAGTTGTATATGTAGCTGCTGCCCATCCAAAAGATCCCCACATTCTAGCACGGCCATATTCAAAACCATATTTAATAGAAACTTTATTTATATATGAATCAATAACACCATATCCTGCATTAAAAATAAAACCTAGATAAATACCTCCTAAAATAGCGCCTAAATAAAAATTAGAAACAAGTAATGGTCCATAAATATAAATAAAAAATGGTCCAATTAATAATAAAATTATCAAAATAGTAAATAACAATGTTTTTTTCAATCCAATTTTATCAGAAATAAATCCTAAAACTGGTTGCATACATAATGCTGCTAGAGCATTAGCTGAATATAATAATCCTGTCTTAGTTGCTCCTATACCTAAATGCTGACCAAGCCAAATAGCAAAAAATGACATAGCTGCTGACCATGCAAATAAATGTAAAAAGCTAACTGCACTTAAAGCAAAATAATTTCTATTTTTTATACTAATTTGCATTTTAATCCCCCTAATTGATAAAATAATCCAATCAAACGATTTTTCTAAAAATTATTAATAAACTATCAATATTTATTCCAATGATTAATGATAATTTAACATTGCCACGCGACAAAAATAATTATATTATGAATAGACAGAAAAATGTGTAACATGTTAAACTAAATAATATAATATTTTGAAACAAGGTGATTTTATGCCTATAAAAATTCGTAAAACATTACTTCATGAGCCAATTACATTTGATACAATTGGCAATCATTGGGATCAAGTACCAATCTATCGACCAAATGGTTATCCATTATACCATTATCTCCAAACAGAAAAAGGTGTTGGTAAAATAGAAATTCAAGGTAAATCGTATTTATTAAATGAAAATGAAGGTATTTTAATTGCTCCATTTATACCTCATTCCTATGCTAAAAAAACAGATGAATGGTTTACCATGTTTATTACCTTTACAGGAACTATGGAAAGTAGTCTTTCTCAAGCATTAGGTAATAAACAAATCATTTTTATTCCTAAAGAACAAGGTATTATTATTGCAAAAGAATTATTTGATATGATATCTCAATATGAGAATCCTTCTGCTGATGCAAAATATTTTTCTTTAGCTAGTTATCATCTATTAATGAATTTTATAGATAATTCAGCTTTTAATTTATTGAATGAACCTTTATATCAAAAATATGTATTACCTGTAATTAAAGAAATCGAAACTTCATATGCTAGTGAAATCACAGTGCAAAAATTAAGCCAACAAGTTTATGTTACACCGCAATATTTATCGCGTTTATTCTCTAAATTCTTAGGTTGCTCTGTCTATAAATATCTGACAAATTATCGTATCAACAAAGCAAAAGAATTATTACTAACTCATCAACGCATGGAAATTCAACAGATTTCTCAATTAGTAGGTTTTTTAGATACTAGCCATTTTATTGCTATGTTTAAAAAATTTACAGGAATAACACCTCTTGATTTTCGCAAACTCAATTAAAAAAGCTAAGATTAATGGTTTTTATCATTAATCTTAGCTTTTATTTTTATTATTTACCTGTATCTGCCATGCGTTTTGCTAAACGTTTTTTATCAGAATATCTTCTAAATGTAACCCAAAGTGGGCTGGCAATGAATATAGATGTATATGCACCGCAGAAGAAACCTATCAATAAAGCAAAGGCAAAATCTTTTGTTGTATCTCCACCAAAGAAATAAAGCGCAAATGTAGCGAATAATACTGTAGATACTGTATAAATAGAACGAGTCATTGTCTGATAAATACTTGTATTTACAAGTTCTACAATATCGCCATTTTTTCTAAAATGCAATTTTAAATTTTCACGGATACGGTCAAAAATAACGATAGTATCATTTATAGAGTAACCGATAATTGTAAGTAATGCTGCTACAAATGAAGAATCTATTTGACGCTGAGTAAGTGCAAAAGCCCCAAGTACAATAATTACATTGTGTGCTAAGCCTAATACTGCTGAAATACCGAATTTAAATTCAAAACGATAAGATACATAAGCAATAATCAATAACCATGAAATAATTGTAGCATATATAGCATTCATGATAAGTTCAGTACCCATTGTAGCACCGACTTTTTCTTCACGAAGCACTTGATATGCACCTAGTTTATCAGTTAAACCAGCCATTACTTCTTTGCGTTCTTGTTCTTCTAAATCTACAGTTCTTATCATTACATTTTCAGATTCTGTAGATGAACTAGATTCTCCAGAAAGCTGAATTGTACTATTGCTCAAATTATATTCATTTAAAACAGCACGTACATCATTTATATTTACAGCCTTTTCAAAGCGTAAATCCATGATAGTACCACCAGTAAAGTCAATACCCATATTAAAGCCACGAGTTACCATGAAAAACAAGCTGGCAATAATCAATAATGAAGATATTGCATACCATATCTTGCGTTTACCAATAATATCAAATCTAGCCATTATTTCATGTCACCGTCCTTTACTTTATGACCTAAAGATACACCATAAATACGTGGGTCAGTGAATAATCTAGCTGCAATCAAATGTTTAAGCATAAACTGTGTTAATGTAATAGCTGTAAACATACTGATGACAACACCAAGACCTAAAGTAATGGCAAAACCACGAATTGGACCTGTACCAAAGAAGAATAATACTGCTGCTGCAATAATTGTAGTTAAGTTTGAGTCAAAAATTGTAGTAAAGGCACGTTTAAAACCTGAATCCATCGCCATGCGAAGTGTCTTGCCAGCTTTTACTTCTTCTTTGAAATGTTCAAAGATAAGTACGTTGGCATCAACCGCCATACCGATAGACAAGATAATACCCGCCACCCCTGGAAGTGTAAGCGTAGCATCTAATAATTTAAGTACGAATAATAAAATTATTACATAAGCCATCAAGCTTAAATTTGCAATCAAACCAGAAACACGATAGAAAAGTAACATAAATACAAAAATCGCACCTACACCAACAGTGAATGCAAATACGCTTTTATCTTTACTATCTTGACCAAGTGTTGGGCCTACTGTACGAGTTTCTATAATATCAACTTTTACAGGAAGTGCACCAGAACGTAAAAGCACTGCTAAATTATGTGCTTCTTCAAGATTTCTAGAACCTGTGATTACTGCTTTACCGCCAGTAATTGGTTCATTAACACGTGGAGCTGTTAAAACTTCACCATCAAGTAAAATAGCAATTGTTCTGCCTACATTTGCAGAAGTCAAATCAGCAAATTTTTGAGCACCTTCATCAGTGAATTCAATAGCTACTTCATTTTGATTATTTTGTGTAGTTTGTTCTCTAGCATCTTTTAAATCTGTACCGCTTAAAACAGTATTGCCTTCTTCATCTTTGAATTCAAGCATAGCTGTTTTACCAAGTACAGCAATAGCTTTGTCTGGATCTTTAACACCAGGAAGCTCGATGATAATACGGCGTTCGCCTTCACGCTGAATGATTGGCTCTGTCAAACCAAGTTCATTTACACGTTTTTCCATGATTTTTACTACACGGTTCATAGCATCATCATTAACTTGTGCTTGCTCTGTATCTACACCTTCTAAAACGACATGAGTACCACCTTGAAGGTCTAAACCTTGTCTTATTGAGCCAGCTAGTGGTGCTATAAATGCAGCAAAAACACCAACGATAACAATAATTACCGCTAATAATTTCAATAAAGGATTTTGTTTCAAAATATCTTCCCCCAATATCCTTATAATTATCTGTATTTTATAGTAGTATTTTCTGTCAAAATCATATCTACTTTGAAATCGTAATCGTCTTTGATTACTTCATCAACTAATTGACAATCATATACTGCTGCTATTTTTTTAGCGTTAATAGCTTTTACTAAATATCTATCATAATAGCCACCACCCATACCGAGTCGATAACCTTTTTTATCTAGTCCTACAGCAGGCACTAAAATAAAATCTATATCTTGTGGCTTTACAATTCTTAGATTTTCTTCTTTTACTGTCAAAATATTATATGCACCTACAACTAATTCATCTAAAGATTTTATTAAAGTCGCTTGCATTATTTTCATATTTTTATCAGTAATATAAGGCAGGCAAATTTGTTTGCCTGCCTTGAGAGCATTTACTATTAATTCTTTTGTCTGAAATTCATCAGGCATTGAAGCATATAAAAAACATATCTGAGAATTTTTATATTCCTCAAGTTCTACAATTTTCTTTGTAATTACTGCTGAATACTCATTTTTCTGGATTAATGTTAACGCTCTTCTTTTTGCTAAAAGTTCTTTACGTTGAACTTTTTTATTATTTGTTAGCTGGGTTAGCATTTGTTTTTTCCTGAGTTAAATCTCTAGCTACAGCAGCACTGCTGATTTTAATTTCTACATTATCAGCAATTCTAATTCTAATGAAATCAGATTTTTCTAAATCAATATAAGTAATTTCCCCATGGATACCACCTATAGTTAAAATACGATGACCTACTTTTAAATTGTCCATCATTGTATTACGTTGTTTTTGTTGTTTTTTCTGTGGACGATAAAGTAAGAAATAGAAAATTATTACCATTAATACTATTGGTCCATAGGAATAAAGACTTGCCATCATTGAATCACTCATAAAAAAATTCTCCTCATCATAAAAAATTATATTAATTTATTTTATATTAGCTATAGTATAGCATAATACCTCTATTTATTTACAAATATTCCTCAAAATTTACACAGATTTTGCATTGAATGAGAAATTAGCTGTAAATTTACGATAAAATTCTGGGAATCTATCTTCCATGATAGATTGACGCATCTGTCTCATAAAGTCAATTAAGAAATGAAGATTATGGATTGTTAATAAACGTAAACCAAAGATTTCATTTACACGAACTAAATGACGAATATATGCTCTAGAATAATTTCTGCAAGTATAACAATTGCAATGTTCGTCAATTGGGTGGAAATCATGCTCATACTGTGCATTTTTTATTACTAAACGACCATTCCATGTCATAGCTGTTCCATTTCTAGCTACACGAGTAGGATATACACAGTCAAACATATCTATACCTCTCATTACACCTTCAACTAAACAATCTGGCGTACCTACACCCATCAAATAACGTGCTTTATTTTGTGGTAAATGTTCCAAAGTGATATCGAGCATTTCATACATCAATTCTTTTGGTTCACCAACACTTAAACCACCAACAGCATATCCAGGGAAATCCATATCCACTAAACGATTAGCACATTCGATACGTAAATCTTTATACATACCACCTTGCACGATACCGAATAAACCTTGATTTGGATTTGTCATCGTATCTTTACAACGCTGTGCCCAACGAAGTGTAAGCTCCATAGACTCACGAGTGTATTTGAAATCAGCAGGATATGGCACACATTCATCAAATGCCATGATTATATCTGCACCTAAATCCATTTGTGATTGTGTAGCAATCTCTGGAGATAAGAACTTTTTAGAACCATCGATATGAGAACGGAAAGTTACACCTTCTTCAGATATTTTTCGCAAATCACCTAAACTAAATACCTGAAATCCGCCACTATCTGTCAAAATAGCTCTATCCCAATTCATAAATTTATGCAAACCGCCAGCTTCTTTCACAAGCTTAGAGCCAGGACGCAAAAATAAATGATAATTGTTACTTAAAATAATTCCAGCACCCATTTCTTTTAATTCTTCCGGTGCTAAAGTCTTAACACTAGCCTGAGTACCAACAGGCATAAAAATAGGTGTATCAAAACTACCATGTGGTGTGTGAATACGACCAGCACGTGCTCCAGTATGTGGACACTGCTTTATAAGTTCATAAGTAATTGCAGGTTTCATTATGCCGTTGCCAAAAATCTATAAAAATATAAAAATTTGTTTATTTCCTTCTTCATTG
>Freddie_p2__coassemble_2413_pt1 | contig 12670 bp, 7 predicted proteins | sample Freddie_p2__metabat2_high_PE_025 | metagenome-assembled genome bin Freddie_p2
TAACATCATCATCACTAAATTCACTACTATATACACCAGATATAGAACGAATAATTGCTTTATGTCTACCACAAACTTTTTCTACTGCATCAGAAATTTCACCTTTAGATGCACGTGCTCTTGCTGCTTCTACAGCTAATTCTAATAAGTTACCTTCACCTGTTTCCATAGAACGAGTGATAGCTTCAAGACAAGAACGAACTCTATCATTATCACGATTTGCACGTAATTTTTTAAGTCTTTCAATCTGAGCTAAACGAACTGCTGTATTGTCAACTTCTAAAATATCAAGTGGATCTTCTTTATCTAAGCGAAGATAATTTACGCCAACAATTTTTTCACTACCAGAATCAATATGAGCTTGACGACGTGCTGCTGCTTCTTCTATACGCATTTTAGGCAGACCTGTATCAATTGCTTTAGACATACCGCCGAGAGCTTCAATTTCTTGAATATGTGCCCAAGCTTTTTTTATGAGTTGATTTGTTAAAAATTCTACATAATACGAACCACCCCATGGGTCAATTACCTTACATACTTTAGTTTCATCTTGAATGTATAATTGCGTATTACGAGCAATACGAGCTGAAAAGTCTGTAGGAAGAGCTATAGCTTCATCTAGTGCATTTGTGTGTAAAGATTGTGTATGACCAAGAGCTGCTGCCATAGCTTCAATACAAGTTCGAGTAATATTATTAAATGGATCTTGTTCTGTAAGACTCCAACCAGAAGTCTGAGAATGTGTACGTAAAGCCATAGATTTTGTCTTTTTAGGATGAAAAGAATTGACAATTTTAGCCCAAAGCATACGACCAGCACGCATTTTAGCAATTTCCATGAAATAATTTTTCCCCATAGCCCAAAAGAAAGATAATCGTGGTGCAAATTGGTCAATGGTTAATCCATGTTCTGTACCTGTACGCAAATATTCAAGACCATCAGCTAATGTATAACCTAATTCAATATCTGCTGTTGCACCTGCTTCTTGCATATGATAACCAGAAATAGATATACTATTAAATTTAGGCATATATTTAGAAGTATACTCAAAAATATCACCAATAATTCTCATTGAAGCTGCTGGTGGATAAATATAAGTATTACGTACCATGAACTCTTTTAAAATATCATTTTGAATAGTACCTGCCATAACAGCTTTATCTACACCTTGTTCTTCACCAGCCAAAATATAAAAAGCCATGATAGGAAGTACTGCACCATTCATAGTCATGGATACTGACATCTGATCAAGTGGAATGCCTTTAAATAATATTTCCATATCTAAAATAGAGTCAACTGCTACTCCTGCTTTACCAACATCTCCTACTACACGAGGATGGTCTGAATCATAGCCTCTATGTGTTGCTAAGTCAAAAGCAATAGATAAACCTTTTTGCCCAGCTGCAAGATTTCTACGATAAAAAGCATTTGATTCTTCTGCTGTAGAAAAACCTGCATATTGTCGTACTGTCCATGGTCTTGTTACATACATAGTTGCATATGGACCACGCAAAAATGGTGGAATACCTGCTACAAAATCTAAATGATTACAATCTTTATAAACATTTTCATCATAAAGTGGTGCTACATCTATTTGCTCCATAGTGCGATAAAAATTTTCCTCAAAAGATTTTCCAGTTTCTGCTTTTAAACTTTCTTTCCATTTAGCAAAAGCGACCTCACTCTGTATTGCTTGCTGAAAAGGAATTTGTGTAAAATCTGGTATTTTAGACATTATTCAATCATCCCCTTTTCTTTTTGCATACGAAGTAAAGTTTCATAGCAATTAGAACGAACACTTATATAATCGTCCATACCCGCTTCATCGCATGCTTTTTTTAATTCTGGTGTTGGTGCACCTGCTAAAAAAACTTTCATACTAGGTTTTACAGCCTTAATACCAGAAGTAACAGCTGGTGCGAGTTCTGGATAAGTTGAATCTGTAGAACAAACAATAGCTACATCAGCATTTGAATCAATAGCTGCTTGTACAGCTTCTTCTACTGTTGGAAAACCATTATTAGTAAGTACATTAAATGCTGCTACTTGCATAAATGAAGTAACAAAATCTGCACGTGCTTTATGCTGTGGAATAGGTCCCATATTAGCAAGGAAAATATTTACATTTTCCCCTGTTTTTTCTAGATACTTTTCTGTGCGATGACGAAGTTGTTCATATCTTTCAGTCCAGCGATGTGGCAAAATAGCTTCTATAACTTCACCTGTCGCCTCTCCTGTAAGTGCTGTAGATATTTCACCTAAAGTGGCACCCGCTTTAATAGTCTGTTTAACTGTATTTATTAATGAACCATGTTCACTAAAATCACGTTTACCAATTTCCGATAATAATAATTTAACATAATCATTATCACGTACTTTTACATTAACTTTAATTGCCATTTTTCTATCTGCTATAATTTTATCAAAATCAATTTCTGGTACTTCCAATAATTTTTCAGTCATATTTGGATACATATTATTACCAACAGCACGATCTTTTCTTGTTGCTAAATTTTTAAAACGAGCTTGTAATACTTCATTAATAGCTATCTGCACAGTATTATTTTCTAAAGCTTTTATTAAACCACCATGAGCTTCAATTTCTTGAAATTTTGCCCAAGCCTTTTGAGTAAACTCTTCTGTCAATGGTTCAAGATACCAACTACCACCAGCAGGGTCTATTGGTTGAATAAAATTAAATTCATGTTGCTCCATAATTTGAATATTTCGTGCAATACGACGAGAAAATTCATCACTAGGACGTATACAATGGTCAAATGGTTTTACAAACATACCATCCATACCACCAACAACAGCAGAAAATGATTGTGTAGCTGCACGAAGTAAATTTACATAAGGATCATATACTGTTTGACAAAAAGACGATGTACTTACATATATATTAATTTTTTGAGCTATATCATCTCCACCACAATTTTTAACAATTTGAGCCCAAATCATTTTCACACTGCGTAATTTAGCAATTTCCATAAAAAAATTTGCACCTATACTAAAATGAAAACGTAAATGACGACAAAAAGTATTCACATCAATGCCACGTCGTTCCATAAATTTCATATATGTTACAGCTTCATTCATGGCATATGCTACTTCTTGAATATCATTTGCACCACCATTGTGATAAACATCTGTATTTACTACTACAGTCTTTAATTCTGGTGCAAATTTTTCTGCCCAACAAATACTATGAGCCATTTCATCATAATATTCATCAAGAGGTCGTGTAAGCTTTCCATCTAAAGCTAATTCTCCAATAGGATCTGCTGTAATAGCACCATGAAGTTTTTTTAGTGATAATTTTTTCTGTTCACACACCACTGCAACAGCAGAAAGTAATGCTATATTAGAAGCACCTGCATAGATATCAATTTCAAATTTTTCTAAATCAACATCATCTAATAATTTATTTACATCTGATAAAGTCGATAAAGAAACACCAATATCTGCGATTTCTTCTTTATTAGCTGTATCTACATCATAACCTTTACGTGTTGCTGTATCCAAAACTACACTTGCAGCTGTTGAACCTTTTAATAATTCATATTTTACCATTTCATTGGCTTCACTAGGAGTTTTAGCATCACACTCTTGAGCTATTGTCCATGGTTTATGTATATAACCACTAGCATTAGCTCCACGTAAATTACTTTCCATTCCTGGATAAGTCTTATTATGAGTTAACCCTTCTAAATCTTCCATACGATAAATAGGGTTTAATGTAATACCTTCATAAGTTTTAGTAAACATACTTTTTTCAAAAGGTTTTCCCTTCAATAATGCCACTACAGCTTCTTTCCATTCTTCATATGAAGGAATTTCAAACTCATCAAAAGTAACAGCAGGAATATCTTGTTCTTGTTGTTCTTCTTGTCGAATTTCTTCGCCAAGTGTTTTATCTTGTTCCATATATAATAATTTCCCTTCTCTGCTTCTGCATTTTCATTTAAGGGGATAATTTAATACTATTATTGAATAGTTAATAAATACTCTTATATATCTAATAAATGGTTCGAGTTCCTCCTACCTAGATATTAAATATAAAATTTATAAAAAAGCCATCACTAAATTTAGTGATGGCTGGATTGGTAATATATATTCCCCAAATATTATTTACCATTTTTATTAAATTATTCAAGTATTTATGCTAATCATAATAATGATTAAATTTTTCAGTAAATTAAACATAATTTACAACAAATTAATATGATACATCGATGGCACTTGCTTAAGATAATCATGAGCCATCTTCATGGACTATCTCTATAAACAGAAAAACCGCTTTTCATAAACAATATATGAAAAACGGTAGAAAATTATAATTAGAATTTACATGTATAAAAAACATATACATTCTACTACATCTCTCCCCGTCTCTCGCAGGTCAAACGACGATGCTTCTTATAGGCAGTTCTTCTGACTCAGTATCATTGCTCACTTCGCCTTCCCAGTTTCCCAGTGACATTCATGAAGTTTGCTCCTCTTTACAGCGGCGGGACCGTGCCGGATTTTAACCGTCTTCCCTATTAAGCATAAATATGCACCTATAAGGTTTCATTATCAACTTGTCGCCTTTATTATACTTTTTATTTTATATATGTGTCAATACTCTATATAAAATAATTTTAAGATAATTATTTTATATAGAGTATTGACACAAATTCTATATAGTGATATTCTAAAAAAGAACTGAATATAGTTCAATGAATCAGGTGTCCATTTGGACTTAATAGGGAATTCAGTACGTAATTTATTATTAAGCTGAAACGGTCCCGCCACTGTATGAGGGAACTTATCCAAATTTATGTCACTGGGAAACTGGGAAGGCTTGGATATAGTAATGAACTCGAGTCAGGAGAACTGCCTGATTAACAATCACCGTGTGCAATTAATTTATTTTAATTGCCATACCTGCGAGCGATGGGGAGGAGATTAGACAGTAAATTTTAGAATTTACTCCATATGTCTATTCACCTCTTTTCAAAGCGAAAAGGGGTTTTTTATTTATCGGTTTTACTTTATGTCTTCAGCAAACATAAAGTAATCATTGCTCAAAATTCCAAACTAATCATTATATTGTTGTATTATTATGCTTATAGCATGCTTAAGTATTATCCTAAGCATGCTATTTTTTTCTTATAATTTAATTTTAAAGATAGCTTTTTTTATAGTTTGACTTTGTTGACAGATAATAGCTGTACGATGAGCATCTTCTGGATAACAAATTAGAAAATCACCTTTGTTAATTAAGTTAACAGTAGCTTTTTCTTCACCTATTAATTCCACAAAATCGCGATTTTCATCAAATGATTTTATTTGCATATCATCGCAAAAGCTCACATCAATACTTTCTTTTCCTTCAATAATCATATGCACATCAATATATTTTTTATGTGCTTCCCAAAAGCGCTCTTCACGTTTTACTGTAGCATAGTTTTCGATATTAACAAAAAACTCATCGCCATTTATTTTATAACTACCTTTTTCATATGTAGTTAAATCATGCTCTTTTACATAAGTAAAACAAGCTTTAATTTTTTCTGCCAAAAAATCATACTTATCTGCATATTTAAGATTGCCAAAAATCATGTTTATAACCTCTTTTCTCAGTTTATTAAAATAATTATATCATGATATTGAAAAAATATTCTTCTCCATTTATCATTAAATCTAAATATTAATATTATAAGTGAGATGATTTTATGGTACACATACCAAAATTAAATACATTACAAACTGAAAATAAAATTCCCTTTAAAGTAGAAGCACCTTTTGAACCTACAGGCGACCAACCTCAAGCGATTGAAGCTTTAGCTCAAGGCATTCAAAATGGTCAAACATCACAAGTTTTATTAGGTGCTACAGGTACAGGAAAGACTTTCACTATCGCTAAATTAATTGAAAAAGTCCAAAAACCTACACTTGTTATCGCTCATAATAAAACGCTAGCTGCACAATTAGCTAGTGAGTTTAAAGAATTTTTTCCGCATAATGCTGTAGAATATTTTGTCAGTTACTATGATTACTACCAACCAGAAGCTTATATTGCCCAAACAGATACTTATATCGAAAAAGATTCTTCCATCAATGATGAAATTGATAAGCTTCGCCATTCTGCAACTTGTTCTTTATTCGAACGTCGTGATGTCATCATTGTTGCTAGCGTATCTTGTATCTATGGTTTAGGTTCACCAGAAGATTATTATGATTTAGTCTTATCTGTACGTGAAGGTCAAGAATATCCTCGTGATGATATTTTGCGAAAATTAGTTTCTATCCAATATGAACGCAATGATATAAATTTTGACCGTGGTAAATTTCGCGTTCGTGGTGATGTCATTGAAATTTTTCCTGCTGGCTATAGTGATAGAGCTATCCGCATTGAACTTTTTGGTGATGAGGTTGACCGCATTTTAGAAGTAGATACATTGACTGGCGAAGTCTATGGTCAACGCAAACACATTTTAATTTATCCTGCTTCTCACTATGTAACTTCTAAAGAACATATGAAAGAAGCTATCGACTCCATACAAGAAGAACTTCAACAGCAATTAAAAATCCTTGAAGATGATAATAAACTCTTAGAAGCTCAACGTTTGAAACAACGCACAAATTATGATTTAGAAACTATGGAAGAGATGGGATATTGCTCTGGCATCGAAAATTATTCACGCCATTTAACAGGCAGAAAAGCTGGCGAAGCTCCGTATACACTTCTTGATTATTTCCCTGATGATTTTTTAATCGTCATTGATGAATCTCATGTTACTATACCACAGATAAAAGCTATGTATGCAGGCGACCGCTCACGCAAAGAATCACTTGTAGATAACGGTTTTCGTTTGCCTTCCGCCTTTGATAATCGTCCTTTGCGCTTTGAAGAATTTCTCGATCATATCAATCAGATAATCTATGTTTCTGCTACACCAGCACCATTTGAATTAGCACAAGCAAATCAAGTAGTAGAACAGATAATCCGTCCAACTGGTCTATTAGACCCTGAAATAGAAATTCGCCCACTTGAAGGGCAAATGGACGATTTACTTGGAGAAATAAAAATCCGCACTAAGAAAAATGAACGTGTGCTCATCACTACTTTGACTAAAAAAATGGCTGAAAAGCTCACTGATTATTTAAAAGAAATGGGTATCAAAGTCCGTTATCTTCATTCTGATATTGCCACTATTGAAAGAGCGGAAATCATTCGCGATTTACGTCTAGGAAAATTTGATGTACTCGTAGGGATTAACTTATTACGTGAAGGCTTGGATATGCCAGAAGTCTCTTTAGTAGCTATCTTAGACGCTGATAAAGAAGGCTTCTTGCGTTCAGAGACATCTCTCATTCAGACAATTGGTCGTGCTGCTAGAAATGCTCATGGTAAAGTAATCATGTACGCCGACCGCATCACCGATTCTATGCAAAAAGCCATTGATGAAACTCTGCGTCGTCGAGAAGTCCAAGATAAATACAATCAAGATCATCATATAACACCGAAAACAATTCAAAAGAAAATAAAAAATCTCATTGAAACTACTATGGTTGCAGAAGAAAAAGCAAGTTATGATGCTGAAAAACCAAAGAAAAAATTGAAAATGACTGTTAAAGAAAAGAAAAAATTAATTCTTTCTTTAACTAAAGAAATGCAAGAAGCTTCTCGCAACTTAGAGTTTGAACGAGCTGCTCAAATTCGCGATATCATCTTTGAATTAAACGAAAAAAAATAATTTATTTATAAAAAAGCACTATAGCATGAAAACTATAGTGCTTTTACTTATTCATCATAAAGATGACAACGTACATATCTATTATTTATCATTTTCATTTCAGGTAATTTCTGTCTGCAAAATTCTTTAGCTTTTGGGCAACGTGTATTGAACGGACAACCTTTTGGCGGATTTAATGGACCTGGCAATTCACCTTGCAAGATAATTCGCTGTTTATGTTTTTCTTTTTGTGGGTCTGGCAATGGAATTGAAGATAACAATGCTTTCGTATATGGGTGTAGAGGATTTGTATATAAATCTTCTGTATCGGCAAGTTCTACAATTTGCCCTAGATACATAACTGCTACTTTTTGGCTGATATAACGTACCATAGCTAAATCATGAGCGATAAATAAATATGTCAGACCTAATTCATGTTGTAATTTTTCTAGTAAGTTCACGACTTGTGCTTGAATAGATACATCAAGTGCCGAAATCGGTTCATCGCAGATAATCAGTTTAGGTTCACAAGCAAGTGCTCTAGCTATACCGATACGCTGTCTTTGTCCGCCACTGAATTCATGAGGAAAACGGTTTGCCTGCTCTTTACTCAATCCCACTAATTCCAATAATTCATAGATACGCTCTTGTCTTTGTTTTTTATCTGTATATAAATTATGCACAAGCAAAGGCTCTTCAATGATATCTGCCACTGTCATTCTTGGATTTAATGAAGCATATGGATCTTGAAATATCATTTGAATATCTTTTGTCATCTCTTTATTTTGTGAAATATCTTTGCCTGCAAATATGATTTTGCCTTTTGTCGGTTTATATAATCCGATAATAGTTCTGCCTGTAGTTGATTTTCCACAGCCTGACTCACCTACAAGACCTAATGTTTTTCCCTCTTCTATGGAAAAACTGACATCATTTACTGCTTTTAAAATTTGTTTTGGTTTTCCCCAAAAAGAACGCTTCACTACAAAATCTTTATGTAGATTTTTGACTTCTAATAAATTCATCAAAATTCCTCCTTATTCTCTTTGGGTGCAAATTCATGCTCCAACCAACATTTTACATAATGATCTTTATTTAATTGTGTCTTTTCTGGCATCAATTGCATACAGATTTTCATTGCTTTTGTACATCGTTTGACAAATGGACAATAATCAATAGTTTCTTTTAAATCTGGTGGCTGTCCATCGATCACATATAATTTATCTTCTTTATTTAAATTTAAATGAGGCAAAGATTTTAATAAACCTCGCGTATAAGGGTGATGTGCATGATAAAACAAATCATCAACATTTGCTTTTTCTACGATTTGACCTGCATACATAACTGCTACTTCATCGCAAATATTGGCAATAACCCCTAAATCATGCGATATCATAATGATGGACATATTTAATTTTTCTTGTAAAGATTTCAATAAATCTAAAATTTGTGCCTGCACAGTTACATCAAGAGCTGTTGTCGGCTCATCTGCTATCAATAATTCTGGTTCACAGGCAAGTGCCATTGCAATCATCACACGTTGACGCATACCGCCACTGAATTGATGGGGATAATCTTTCAATCTTTTTGGGGCAAATGGTATCCCTACTAAATTTAATAATTCTACAGCTTTTTCTGTCGCTTCTTTATCCGATAATTGTTTATGCAAAAACAAAACTTCTTTTATCTGCGTACCAATTGTAAGTACAGGATTTAAAGATGTCATTGGATCTTGGAATATCATCGCAATTTTATTGCCACGAATTTTGGCTAAATCTTCATCTTGAAAATTAACTAAATCCTGACCTTGCCATAAAATCTGACCATTTTCAATAATGCTATTTTCTTTAGGCAATAAACCCATGATAGCATGAGCCGTTACTGATTTTCCACAGCCTGACTCGCCCACTATGCCCAAAGCTTGTCCTCTTTTTAAAGCAAAACTGACATTGCGTACTGCTTTTACTTTTCCTCGATAAGTCTGAAAAGCAACTGCTAAATCTTTTACTTGTAAAATTTCTTTATTTTCTTCCATGGTAAACACTCATTTCTTCACTATTTTAACGACGCATCTTAGGGTCTAAAACATCTCGCAGACCATCACCTAAAAAGTTAAAAGCCAACATAGTGACACTAATAGCTACTGCTGGAAAAAATAATTGAAAAGGATATGCACGCAAATTATTTACACCTTCTGACGCTAAAACGCCCCAACTAGCCATCGGTGCAGAAACACCTAGTCCAATAAAACTCAAAAAAGCTTCTGTAAATATCGCATCAGGAATAGCCAGTGTCATTGTTACAATAATTGCCCCCATGGCATTTGGCAATAAATGTCTAAATAAAATTCTCTTTTTCGATACACCTATCGTTCTAGCTGCCAAAATAAATTCTTGTTCCTTCATTGATAATATCTGACCACGCACAATTCTTGCCATTTGTAACCAATAACCAATACCTAAAGCAATAAAAATATTGATAAGCCCTGGCTTTAAAATTACCATCAATAAAATCACATATAATAAAGTCGGTACACTATATAAAATATCAACAATATTCATCATTATGCGGTCAATCTTGCCACCGCAAAAACCTGCTATTCCGCCATAGATTACACCAATAAAAAGATTTAATAAACTAGCCACTATACCAATAGCTAAAGAAATTCTCGCACCATATAACACGCGAATAAAAATATCTCTCCCCAAATTATCTGTACCAAACCAATGCTCCCAACTTGGAGAACTATTCGTCATCATCAAATTCTGTTCATCATAAGTATGGCTAGAAAAAATAGGACCGAAAATAGCTACAACTATCAAACATACGATAATAATTAATCCCAACAAAGCCATTTTATTTTTCTTTAATCTAATCCACGCATCTTGCCAATATCCCAAAGTTTCTTCTTTTTTTTGCACCTGCAAAATTTCTCGCTCTAAAGGCACAAATAAATCTTTATTTATCATCTTCATTCACCTTTTTCTTCACCGATTTTAATGCGTGGGTCTAATAACGGATAAAGTAAATCCACTACCATATTTAAAACAATTACAATCACACTATAAAAAATTGTTACACCTAAAATTACAGTATAATCTCGATTATAAATACTAGTTACAAAATATTGCCCTAAGCCTGGTATCGCAAAAATAGTTTCAATGACGAAGCTACCTGTCAAAATACTAGCTGTCATAGGGCCTAAATAAGTTACTACAGGAATTAATGAATTGGGCAAAGCGTGTTTTATCAAAACTTTGCTCCATGATAAACCTTTTGCTCTCGCTGTTTTTATATAATCTTGTGATAAAATATCCAGCATACTAGAACGCGTCAATCTAGCGATAAATGACATTGGCATTCCTGATAAAGCCAAAGCTGGCATGATTTCATATCGCCAACCATTCCACATAGCAGCCGGCAATAAATGTAATTTTGTCGATAATACATATATAAGTAATGCCGCCACAACAAAACTAGGCACAGCAACACCTAAAGTCGTAAAAAAATTAACTGCCCTATCTTGCCATTTATCTTTTTTCACACCTGCTAATATTCCCGCTGGTATACCGATGATAATTGCTATTAAAATTGCTTCTATACCTAATTTAAAAGATACTGGAAAACCATCTTTGATAATATCATTTACACTACGACCTGGATATTTAAATGATGGTCCTAAATCGCCTTGTACTAAATTGCATAAATAATCACCATACTGTTTATATAAAGGGTCATTTAATTTATATCTTTCTTCTATGCTATGTAATACATATGGAGGCAAAGATTTTTCTGCCGTAAAAGGCCCTCCTGGTATAGCATGCATTAGAAAAAAAGTTATAGTTATAACTATCCATAAAACAATAAATGCATTAAAAATTCGCTTAATTATATATCCCATATCTCATCTAACCTCCAATATAGATTAAACTATATTATAAAATTTAATCATCTAAACTGCAAATTTATTATATCATCAAAATTCTATATCTATAAGTTTATAAACAAAAAGACTCAAATCAGCATTTACACTAATTTGAGTCTTATATATATTTCAATAAAAATTCAATTTAAAATTATAAACATTGTTCAGTTCTACCGATGATATCATCTTGAGTTTTCTTAGATAAAACATTGAAAAAGGCACTATAACCTGCTACGCGTACGATTAAATCTTTATGTTTTTCTGGATATTTTTGTGCATCAATCAAAGTCTCTCTCGATACGATATTATATTGAACATGATATCCATGCAATCTATTGAAGAAAGCACGAATTAACATTTCTAATTTTTGTTTATTTTCTTCTGTAGAAAGCATTTGCGGTGTCATTTTTTGATTTAATAACACCCCACCAGTTATTTTTTCTGTTGGCAATTTAGCTACAGATTTAAACACAGCTGTTGGGCCATTTTTATCTGCATTATGTGCAGGACTACAACCTTCTGCAAGTGGTTCATAAGCATTTCTTCCATCAGGTGTCGCCATTGTTCCCATACCTTGACCTACATTAGCACTGATTGAAGATGTACCACCATAGCGAATACCACCGATTGGACCTCTATGATAACGAGTATTTGGATATTTTTTGATTTCATCTAAATAAGAATCATAAGCTTCAACTACAAGATTATCTACATAATCAATATCATTACCATATTTTGGCACTTCATCAATCAACATTGCCTGAATTTTTTTATTTTCATCAGATTGGAAATCATCTAAAATAGCATTCCAAAGTTGAATTGGTGTGATTTTCTTTTCTTCAAAAACTAATTTTTTAATTGCAGCTAAAGAGTCTGCCATATTGGCAATACCGACTTGAAGTCCAGATATGAAATCATATACTGCACCGCCTTCTTTGATAGTTTTTCCTCTACCAATACAATCATCATTGACATACTCCCCATGCCTAAAGGCAGGGGATTCTTGGATACAAACGATACT
>Freddie_p2__coassemble_2881_pt1 | contig 10142 bp, 9 predicted proteins | sample Freddie_p2__metabat2_high_PE_025 | metagenome-assembled genome bin Freddie_p2
CAGATTTTTTGGAGTCATATGCAAAATATGCCTGTGCATACATATCTGTTTTATCGCCGATGATTTTAACAGCACTTTTATTTGCACCTACAGTACCATCAGAACCTAAGCCCCAGAATTTGCAAGCAGTTGTTCCTTCTGGTGTAAGGTCGATATCTTCATGATATTCTGGTAAAGAAGTGAAAGAAACATCATCTTTGATACCGATAGTAAAGCCATTTTTAGGAGCATCTTTTTTGAGTTCATTATAAACTGCAAAGATTTGATCTGGAGTAACATCTTTACCACCAAGACCATAACGACCACCAACGATTGTTGGACGTAAATCGCTATTATAAAGAGCGGACTGAATTTCAAGATATAAAGGTTCGCCGATAGAACCAGCTTCTTTTGTACGGTCCATAACAGCAATTTTCTTAACAGTTTTTGGAAGTGCATTTAAGAAATGTTTTACAGAGAATGGTCTGTAAAGGTGAATGGATACAACACCGACTTTTTCGCCTTTTGCATTCAAGTAATCAACAACTTCCATAGCTGTATCACATAAAGAGCCCATAGCAATGATTACACGATCAGCATTTGGATCACCATAATAGTTGAATAATTGATAATTACGGCCTGTTAATTTATTGATTTCAGCCATAGCATCTTCAACCATCTGTGGAACAGCTTCATAATAAGGATTTGCAGATTCTTGACCTTGGAAATAAATATCAGGGTTTTGGCTAGTACCACGAATTACTGGATGATCTGGATTTAAAGCATTATGACGGAATTTATTTACAGCTTCCCAATCAAGCATTTTGCCTAAATCTTCATAATCTAAAACTTCGATTTTTTGAATTTCATGAGAAGTTCTAAAACCATCAAAGAAGTTTACAAATGGTACACGGCTTTTGATAGCTACAAGGTGAGCAATAGCACTTAAGTCCATAACTTCTTGAACACTAGCTTCAGCAAGCATAGCGCAACCAGTTTGACGAACTGCCATAACATCACGTTGATCACCAAAAATATTAAGAGAAGATGTTGCAAGAGCACGAGCACTTACATGGAATACACCTGGGAGCAATTCACCAGCAATCTTATACATATTAGGAATCATTAATAAAAGACCCTGAGAAGCAGTATAAGTAGTAGTTAATGCACCAGCCTGGAGAGAACCATGTACTGTACCAGCAGCACCTGCTTCAGATTGCATTTCTACAACACGTACTTTTTGACCGAAAAGGTTTTTCTTACCTTTTGCTGCCATTTCATCTACAACTTCTGCCATTGGAGATGATGGAGTAATTGGATAAATAGCTGCTACATCTGTAAATGCATAAGATATATACGCCGCAGCAGTATTACCATCCATAGTTTTCATATGTTTGCTCATATTTTCAAATAAGCTCCCTTCTATATATATATACCCTTTTATAGGCATTTTAAACTATAACACATATTTATGATACAACTTTTTATAATATTTTTCAACTATGAATATACCTTTTATATCTATAATTTATCAGTGGTAAATCCATACTCATATAGAAAATTTTATAAACTATTATCATCTATAAGTTTCAATTCTTCACTGGAAAACGCTATATTGTTCATTGCTTCCAAATTCATTAAAATCTGTTCTGGCTTTGATGCACCTATCAAAACACTTGTAACTATGTTATCTTTTAAAATCCAAGCCAATGCCATCTGAGCTAAAGTTTGACCACGCTGTTTTGCTATTTCATTTAAATTAGCAATCTGTGTTAATTTTTTTTCTGTCAAAATTTCAGCTTTCAAAAATCTTCCATCAGTTTTTATACGACTATCTTCAGGAATACCTTTCAAATATCTATCTGTCAATAATCCTTGTGCTAATGGGCTAAAAGCTATAATACCTTTATTTAATTTATGTGCCATTTCCTTCAAGCCATTATTCTCAATAGTTCTATCGAAAATAGAATAACGATTTTGATTGATGATAAATGGACAATGCATTTGAGTTAAAATCTCACTAGCTTTTGCTAAAGTTTCACCATCATAATTTGATAAACCTACATATAAAGCTTTTCCACTTTGTACTATTTGATTTAATGCTCCCATAGTTTCTTCAAGTGGAGTGTCTTTATCCATGCGATGATGATAAAAAATATCTACATACTCAAGACCCATGCGTTTTAAACTTTGGTCTAAACTAGCAATCAAATATTTTCTACTGCCCCAGTTGCCATAAGGGCCTTCCCACATATCATAGCCAGCTTTTGTACTGATTAATAATTCATCACGGTATTTTTTCAAATCTTGTTTTAAAATTCTACCAAAATTTATTTCTGCACTGCCATAAGGAGGACCATAATTATTTGCCAAATCAAAATGAGTTATGCCATTATCAAAAGCAGTGAAACAAAGTTTTTGCATAGTTTCAAAATCATTATTATCACCAAAATTATGCCAAAGTCCCAAAGATACTCTTGGCAATTTCAAACCGCTTTTACCACATCTAGCATATTCTAACTTATTATATCTGTCTTTATCTGCTATATACATGAAAAACGCCCCTTTACTTTTAGTCAATATCTTTTTTATAATTATCATAATACTAATTCAAGTACGCTTTAAGTCAAGATATTACTATGATAAAGGGGCTTTATTATGGATAAACAATATTCAATTCGTGAAGTATCAGCCAAATTCAATCTACCAGCTTCCACGCTTCGCTATTATGAAGAAGTAGGCATTTTAACTGATATTCCTCGTAATTCATCAGGCAAACGCATTTATTTAGAAAAACATATCAATCGTTTAAAAACTATCTGCTGTTTTAAAAATACTGGTATGAGTATCGCTCAACTGCAAGAATTTTTTCAATATGAACAGCAAGAGCCTTCACATATTGATGATATTTTAAAATTATTGACCAATCAAAAAAATCATATTCTAGCACAATTAGCAAAAATGCAACACGATTATAAGCATATTCAAAAAAAATTAGCTTATTACCAAGCTATGAAAACAGCTGTGGATAATCATACTACATTACCTGATTGGCAAGATTATAAATGCGATAATTGAAATATTAGCTATAATAATTTAACTAGAAATTTTTCCTTAAATTATTATAGCTTTTTTATTTATAATTTAACTTTCATAGTTTCAGGATTGCACAGTTGCATGGGTGTGCCTTCTTTAACTATATTAAAACCTAATTTTTGATAAAAATTAACATTTTTCTTTTCATCAGGCATCAATTCAATATAAAGATAATCTTTATATTTATTTTTTATCATCTTTACTAAATTGCTGGCAATACCTCTACCTTGATATTTAGGATTTACTAATACATAGTGAATATATGCTGTAAGTATGCCATCATCTAAAGCTCTAGCTAAGCCTACTAATTTATTATTCTCCCATGCAGTGAATACCGTTGGTAAATTAATTAATGCTGTATATAATTTATCAGGATTACTAGCCGATAATTGCCAATCAACAGATAAAAACAATTCTATTATATTTTCTTTCGTAAAATCTTTTTCATCTTTATAAATGATTTCCATAAAATCAAAATCCCTACATCATTCTTTGACTAAAAATTTTTGTACAGCACTGCCATTTAAATAATTACATAGACGACCTTGATAAAGATTTTTTTCTTCCATTTCTTTTACAATTTCATCGCGAATTTTCCACCAGCCTGTCTGCCAATTACTAAATAAAGTATTTTCAGCTGGTGCTCTACCAATTAATCGCTGTAAAACAATATTTGGAGATAAATGTTCTAAGAAATCAATTACTCTTTGTTTATAATGCTCACAGGAGATAATTTCAATTTCTTTATTTTCATATTGCTGAGCCATTTTCGTATTTTTTACGATATAAAGTGCATGTAATTTCACCTGATCAACGCCAAGTGCAGAAATCACTCTAGCAGTTTCAATCATATCTTTATCATCGTCCCATGGTAAATCTAAAATTACATGAGTACAACATAATAAACCATAACGCTTTATACGCAATACTGCATCAATATATTCTGCCAAACCATGACCGCGATTTATTTTTTCTAAAGTCTTATAATTTATCGTTTGTAAACCTAGTTCTACGCAAATATCAATATTTTTTTCTTTAGCAATTCTAGCTAAGATTTCTAAATAAACATCATTTATGCAATCTGGTCTTGTCGCTATATAAATAGCCACTATATCATCACTAGCACATGCTTCTAATACATATTTTTCTAATTGCTCTGGTGGCATATACGTATTACTGAAATTTTGAAAATACGGTATGAATTTTTTCGCCTTATACTTAGGCACTATATGAGCCTTATTCATGCGAATTTGCTCTGTTACAGATAATTCTGGTGGCAAATTTTCATAACCTGCACCGATACTACCGCAAAAAGTACAGCCAAATTTTCCACATGAACCATCACGATTAGGGCAAGTAAGCGGTAAACCTATAGGCAATTTATAAACTTTCTCGCCATAACGCTGTTTTAAATAATCGGAAAAAGCATAATATATCATTATAAATTTATATCTCCTTGTTTTATTTCTTGATAAAATACTCCACCATCTTCATAGGCAAAAATCATTGCATTTTCTTTTGCTTTTATTTGACATGATTTCGCTTCATTCATATCATAGGCAAAAACTTCTATCGAAAATTTCTTTTTCAAATCGCGCCATGATTTAAATTGATAATTATTAATATAAGCTAATGCTTTCTCACTCATATAGAAATCATCTGTTACTTTTTTATCTACTTCTTTCCATGGCAACATATCTATTTTTATCTTACCTTTATCTGTCAATAAAGCGTCGAATTTCAATACATTATAAATATATTCTTTATCTTTTATTTTAGAATTTTGCTCAATAAAATCATATAAAAATACATATAAATTCTTAGGAGCATGTGGTGCTAAATGCAATTTTTTAGCTTGCCAATATTGAGCAAAATCAGCAAAAAATGTGTAGGCATCTTGATTGTACTGTTTAATTAAATTAATAATCGTATATTTAAAACGGCCAGCATTATAATACAGTTCCAATACATCTACAAAAATCTGTAATTTTCGCATAGTGGCATAATCCATATATTTATTGCTTATTACTTGATATGGTGCTTGTGGCATATATACATAATCATGCTCTTGTATTAAATCATTCATTGCTGCACCTTTTAATAATTTTAAAAAGCCCACTTGAAGCATATCAGCTTGCAATAAATACACATCATTAAAAGATTTTGCAAAAGAAGTAATATCTTCATAAGGAAGACCAATAATCAAATCCACATGCAGATGAATATTTCCATAAGCCATGATAGATTTTATATTATTTGTCATTTCTTCCCATGGATTTGCTCTACTTATCTGACCTAGAGTTTTTAAATTCGTAGATTGAATACCTATTTCAAATTGTACTCTCCCCTTTGGCATTTTCTTAAGTACAGCCTTGATTTCATCATCAATATGGTGAGCTACTATTTCAAAATGGAAATTAGTCCTGCAATCTTGTTTAGCAATAAATTCCAAAATCGGTAAATAATGCTTTTTATCTGCATTAAAAGTTCTATCTACAAATTTTACCTGACGAACATTGTGTTTGATAAAATAACTTAATTCGGCAAAAACTTTATCTAAAGAGCGATATCTTACGCCTTTAGTCGCACAAGATAGGCAATATTTACAAGAATAAGGACAACCTCTTGAACTTTCATAATAAATTATCTTATCCTTTAAATTTTCGATATCATTATCATCATAAGGGAAAATTATTTCATCTAAATCACTTACTGTAACTGCAATATTCTCATCAATAGTATCATCACTATTTCTCTTTGCTATGCCAGCAATTTTTATTTCTTCATTATTTTTTTCATCTAATAAAGCCTGCAATAAATCATGAAAAGCTTTTTCACCTTCGCCACGCACTACAAAATCCACCATAGGAAAATCCTGCATAAATTCTTTTGTAGCATATGAAACTTCTGGCCCGCCACAGATAATCTTACAATTTGGCAATAATCTATGCACAAGTGGCAATAATTGTTTCACTAATTCAATATTCCAGATATAACAAGAAATTCCCAATATATCTGGTCTAGCATCAAATATCTGATTAGCAATATCAATTAAATGATTATTTATAGATACTTCTAGCATCTCTATATCACAAGATAAATCTTGACAATTTTTGTATATATAGCGAATTGCTAATGACGAATGTATATATTTTGCATTTATCGCTGTCAATAAAACTTTCATAAAAAACTCCTCTTATCTCTAATTTTTATCATTTTCATTAAAAAACACAATATCCTAAAATAATACTTATATTATTATATATGTACAATGTATTTTTAGCAAAAACTAATGCAAGCTACTACTATTAATGATATAATAACACTGTTACAATAATTTAGTAACTCTATAAAATTAATAAGGGGAAGTATAAATGAAACTCGTTATAACTGTTATCGGAAAAGACCGTGTAGGCATTATTGCCACTGTAAGTAATGTTCTTGCTGAAAACAAAGTAAATATTATCAGCATCAACCAAAATATTATGAATGGCTTTTTCAATATGGTTCTAATTGCTGAAATGACTGACAAAAACATTAAATTACAGGATTTACAAAAACTCCTCAAAGAAAAAGGTGCTCAGCTTAACGTAGATATCAAAGCTCAACATGAAGATATCTTCAATGCTATGCATACAATCGGCTAATTTTAAATATTCTTTATTAATTAACTAAAGAATTTAGGAGGAACTTTTGTGATTACTATTAATGATATTTTAGAAACTAATCGTATGATAACAGAAAATAAATTAGATGTTCGTACGATTACATTAGGACTTAGTCTTCGTGATTGTGCTCACCCTAATTTAAAACAATTTTGTGATAATGTTTATGACAAAATCACAAAATCTGGTGAATTCTTAGTAAAAACCGGTGAAGATATTTCTAGTGAATATGGTATTCCCATTATTAATAAACGTGTTTCTGTAACTCCTATTGCTATTGCTGCTGAAGCCTGCAAGACAGATACTTACGTTCCTGTTGCTGAAGCAATGGATAGAGCTGCTAAAGAAATTGGTATTGATTTCATCGGCGGTTTTTCTGCTCTTGTTGAAAAAGGTTATACAAATGGTGATAGAATTCTCATCAATTCCATTCCACAAGCTTTAGCTACTACAGACTTAGTTTGCTCTTCTGTAAATCTAGGTTCTACAAAAGCAGGTATCAATATGGACTGCGTTCGTGAAATGGGCGAAGTAGTAAAACGCACTGCTGAACTTACTCGCGACCGTGAAGCTATTGGTTGTGCTAAACTCGTTATCTTCTCTAATGCTCCTGGAGATAATCCATTTATGGCTGGTGCTTTCCATGGTGTTAGTGAAGCTGAAAAAGTAGTAAGCGTTGGCGTAAGTGGCCCTGGTGTTGTAAAACATGCTCTTGAAGATTTAAAAGGTGCAGATTTTACACAAGTTGCTGAAACAATTAAAAAGACTGCATTCAAAATCACTCGTGTAGGTCAATTAGTAGCTAAAGAAGCTTCTCGTCGTCTTGGCGTACAATTTGGTATTATCGATTTATCCTTAGCACCAACTCCTGCTGTTGGTGATAGTGTTGCTCATATCTTAGAAGAAATGGGTCTTGAATCTTGTGGTGCTCCAGGTACAACAGCAGCTCTTGCTTTATTAAATGACGCTGTAAAAAAAGGTGGCTTAATGGCTTCCTCTCACGTTGGTGGTTTAAGTGGTGCTTTCATTCCAGTAAGTGAAGACGCTGGTATGATTGATGCTGTAAGCTGTGGAAGTCTTTCCATTGAAAAATTAGAAGCTATGACATGCGTTTGCTCTGTAGGTCTTGATATGATCGCTATCGCAGGAGATACTCCAGCTGCTACAATCTCTGGTATCATCGCAGATGAAGCTGCTATCGGTATGATTAATAATAAAACTACTGCCGTTCGTGTTATTCCTGTTCCTGGTAAAAAAGTTGGCGATACTGTTAACTTTGGTGGTTTACTCGGTCATTGCCCTATTATTAAAGTTCGCAGTGAATATAGTTCTGATGCATTTATTGCTCGTGGTGGTCGTATTCCTGCACCTGTACGTAGCTTAACAAATTAATTTAAAAAAATTTTAAAAAAGTTGTTGACAAACACGTAATATATAGATATAATATTAAATGTTCTCAAGGAACGCGCCCATAGCTCAGCTGGATAGAGCACACGCCTTCTAAGCGTGCGGTCGCAGGTTCGAATCCTGCTGGACGCACCACTTTGAAATCAGAGCCTTAGCAATAGCTAAGGCTTTTTTTGTTATCTAAATATAAAATTTTAATTCATAAATAAAAAGAGACTCTATAAATTTTTTATCATTTATAAAGTCTCTTATTTTTTTATTTAACTTCAATCATCATAGCACGAACTACATTTGGTATATCATATTTTCTTTTCCCTGCGCCTATACCAATTTTCTTTATAATAAATTCTTCTGGCAATTTATCTTCTGTTTGAATACCTGCAATAATAGCAGCCCCTGTTGGAGTAATTAATTCCCCTTTTGTCTGTGTATAATGTAATCTTAAACCATGTTCTATAGCAATATTTACTACAGCTGGCACAGGAATAGGAATTTGACCATGTTGACAACGCACAAAGCCTTGACCTTCATATATCTTTGGACAAACAACTCTATCTATATCCAATTTATCTATACATACAGCAGCAGCTACTATATCGACAATAGAATCCACTGCCCCTACTTCATGGAAATGAACTTCATCAATACTTGCACCATGAGCTTTTGCTTCAGCATTAGCAATAATATTAAAAATTCTTATTGCAATTTCTTTTGCTCTATCTGTTATTTGTGATTTATTAATTATTTCTACGATTTCTTTTAAACCACGATGTTCATGGTGATGATGATGTTCATGACTATGATTATGGTGATGAGCCTCATGATGTTCATTATGTAAGTAATTCATATCATGGTCATGATTATCTATATCCAAAATTACATTAAAATCACAAGCATCAAGTGCCATTTTCTTTACACGGCTAATTTCTATTTTATAACCATCTAGTGGTAGTGTTTGTAAATTTTCCATTAAATAATCTTTATCTACGCCTAAGTCTAATAACGAAGCTACAAACATATCTCCACTAATACCAGCATAACATTCTAAATACAATATATTATTCATAATCTAGCTCCTTTGTCTTCTATCTACATTATATATTAACTGTTAAACTTAACTTCATGTCAATAAAAAAATGAAAAAACCTACTATAATAATTTAAATAAATTTTAAATCATCATAATAGGCTTTTTTATTATTTCATATAATTTTTTGCTTGCTCATTTAATTTTTCTATTACTTCTTTAGATAATAAACGTTCACCATAAGGATAAGCCACTCTATTTTCCTTATCTATATGTCTACGAAGTAGATAAACATAAGACATTGTATTTGTAACTATCGCCAATTTTAATTTTACTGTAGGCTCTTTCTGATACGCTTTCAACGCATTTTCCAATTCCCATACATATAATCTAGCTAAATTATGTTCTACAATCATACCATGATTTACTAAATTATTTGCCATCTCATCTTTCGTTTCAAGCATAGCTTTGAATAAAAGTTCTTCTTCTTTTTGATGATGAGTTTTATCTGCATATACACGAATAAATTCTATAGCTTTTGTATATTCTTCAATAGATATTTCATTTTTTTCCATCAAATCTATTGCCATAGTTTCAAATTCATCTACAAATTTACTGATATTATCATGTTCTTCTCTTAAAATTTCAAATATATTCATCAAATAGCCTCTCCTAAATAACAAAAAATTTATACTCAATTAACAATCATCTAAATTTCATATATCATTATATAATAAATCATATTAAGCATATGTTGTTTTTCCAACATATTTTTAAAAACTTATAAAAATTTTCCATAGTATATACTAAATGATTATAATAAAATAAAGATTAGAGGTGATTTCATGTATAAACGTAAATATAAAGAAAAATTTCCTGTTATTGCCATTTGTTATGACTTTGATTATTGTGAACCGCACACTTGTGATTTAAATCATGAGTTAGGCAAACAAAATAGTCAGCGTATAT
>Freddie_p2__coassemble_3502_pt1 | contig 8087 bp, 11 predicted proteins | sample Freddie_p2__metabat2_high_PE_025 | metagenome-assembled genome bin Freddie_p2
CGAAATCAATTGTACCGAGAGGTACCGTGGGTTCGAATCCCACCCTCTCTGCCATTAAATTAAATGATAGAGGGAAATATTTCAAGCTGTTTCAAAGTCTTAATAAATGTTATATTTAAAGGCTTTTTGATTGTTTGAAATGTTTCCCTTTTTTTCATTGCTTTTAAAAAGTTTGCCCCTTTTTTGCCCCTTTGAGTTTTGCTGGTGTTTCATCAGCTATCAGAATTAAAAACTTAAGGCTTTTAACTTGTTTTTCATTTCGTTATTCATATTATTAGTAACATGTGTGTAAATACTTAATGTTGTTTTAGGGTCGTTATGTCCTACACGTTGCATTATGGACTTTAAAGGCAAGCCCAATTCTGATAATATACTAATATGAGTATGGCGGAAAATATGAGTCGATATCTTTTTATCAGCGAGTTTTATTTTTCTAAGCTTAGTATTTATATATTGAATATTAAAAGGATTGCCAGTGCTAGTAGTAAAAATATAGCCCTTATCTTTATATTTTTTACTATTCCAACTGGCAAGCTTTTTATTTTCTAAGATTATGCTATCAAGTATATATTTTGCCCTGTCATTTATGATGACATCACGATATGAATAAGAGTTTTTAGGCGTGCCACGTTGGGTATCTTCGCCATTGCGTGCAGATTTTATAATAGTTCCGTTTATATTGATTATAGATTTATCCTTGTAATAATCTTGAACACGCAAGGCGAGTAATTCCCCACAACGTAAACCAGTAAGGGCGATAAATTCCATAGCTAAACCAATACGAGGATTTATTTCTTTTAGTTGATGCAGACATGATTTAAGTTCATCAGCATTTAGAAATTTATTTTGTAATCGCTGGACTTCTTTTTTTGTAGCAGTTCTTTTTCTTAACTTTATATCTATAAAGTCGCTTATATCCTGTACATATTTAGATTTTTTTGCATATCTCATAATAGATTTAATAATTATCAATGTAGCATTTGAATAACTATATGATAGTTTTTCTGTATAATACATATCGAAAATTATTTTTTCTGCTATGGCTGGCGTAAAATCAACAAATAACATATTAGAAATGGCTTTTTCTATGCGTTTTATATAGTTTTTATGGTTTAATATAGTGCTAACTTTAATACATGATGAACTATATTCAAGCCATTCAGTAGCAACTTGTATAAAGGTTAGACTATTAATCTTTTCAAGTTGCTTTTTTTCTGCTTTATTCAATGCATCATAAAATCTAGCTTGTAATAATTCTCTAGCTTTTCTTTTGGCGTGAGTTGTATTGCTGTTTAATGTAACAGATAATTTTATCATTTTATTAGTATTAGGATTTAAGAACCTTTCACAAAATTTATATCTAATACCTTTTGAGTTTATAACTTTCTCATTCCACATAATAAACCACCTTTTCAATGTATTATCTTCACATAAACCACATCTATATAAATGCTCATATAATAATTGAAAATCACTGAAATACTATATGGATAAAATAAAAAGCATATAAAAATATGCTGGATAAATTTTATAAAGTTCTCATCATAATACAGTAAAATAAATCTGCTAGTGTTTCATCAGCATGAAGCGATTATCATAAATCAACTTCAATATATAAATCATGCTCATTATTATTTGCTAGTGCTTGTAATCGAATTAACTCATTTGCTTGAAGTTCTTTGGCAAAAGTCATAAAGTCAGCCATGTTTTCAGTATTTAAGCAGTTTATATATCTTTGCTTGTCGTTTACAGGTATAACGATAGGTAAGATATGAGCTTGCAAGCAACTATAAACAATTAAAGCCCTACCAACTCGACCGTTACCGTCTGAAAATGGGTGTATATGCTCAAATTGTATATGCTGGCGTAAGATACTTTCTATTATTTCATCAGTATTTTTTGCCAATTCTATTTGATATTGTAAATTGGCTCGCCAATCTTCTAACGCACTAGGCACTAAATAAGGCGGTGTCGGTGTAAAATCAGCCCCAATTACTAAATTAGGTATAGTTTTAAATCTACCTGCTACGCCGTCAATAGCATTATTACATAAGATAGCATGAATAGATTTTATAAATTCATTATTTATTGATGCATCATGTTTTAAATCATCAATCATTTGATTAATATAAGATTTATAATTCAATACCTCGTTAAGTTCTCGCATATTCATAGCACGAGGGATATAATTATCAATCAAAATACTTTTTGTTTCCCCTTGTGTCAATGTATTGCCTTCTATGGCGGTGCTATGATGTGCCATTCTAACCAGTAAATCAGAAAAATAATCATTTGATAAATAAATTCTTTCTTTCAATGAATTCACCTCGATACAAAAAATTTAACCGCCAATACAAGCGATTTTAAAGCATAGCCTATACAAATATATCTATAACATATATAAAACATCTATACAGGGCTATTATTAAAGCAATCTAACCATAAAAGAATGATAAATCATCATCAAAAATAAAAGATATAAACTCATAATATTATTAAGCAAGTCCATTTTTTTATTAGATAATATCAAGGCTCAAGCTTGAGCTTTAAAAATGAGTAAACTTAATAAAGCCAATAACACATCAATCTTTTTTGATGAAATATTAGCCAATTTCAGACCTTTTATTTTATTGGTGCTTGTACCTATCATAATAAAAAACCTCGTATAAAGCCATTAAAAAAGGTATTCCATTTAGGAACAAAAGCAGATAGAATTTATATCGCTTTTAAAAGTACCATTTTGGTACCTTTGAGAAATAGAAGCTCTATACAGCAATATAACTATAGATTTATGACCGCCTAAAAATTATTATGGCGGTATTTTTTTACTTTTGAGATTTTTTAAACATGACATTTTCTAGGGTTTGACTCATTTTTATAAAGTGGTAATTTGCCACTTTTACATATATTATTCAATTATTTTTGATAGTCCAAAATTGGACTTTCAGAAATAACATATATTTTTAAGCTTATATCATGTTTATAAATATATTGTTTTTAGCCAACCCCTATACGGCGTTTTACAGTATGGGGGCAAAATTACAGTTTTAAATATATTGTCTTTAGCCAACGCAAAAATGCAGGGGCTAAAAGTTTTACTTCAGCTATTTAATAATTAATTGCTTAGGCAATGCAATTAATCATCAGATAAATAAATAGGTACTTGCCTAGTGTATCTATTTATTTATAGTGTTATTGATTAAATTATCTTTTAATTCTTCTAGTTTTTTATAAATATTTATATGTTGTAACATTAAATCTTTGCAGTTAGTGTCCTTGAAAATTAATAATTTATGATTAATGAAAATACTATCCATATCAGTAGTAAAAATTTTATCTTGTTCTAATAATTTAGATAATTTATCTAAATTACTATTAATAGCGGTATTAACAATACCGAGAGATAAAGTATTTAATAAATCTTTTTCTCTGTTATAAAAATATTTAGAATAACAATCATCTAATATTTTTTTTAAATAGGATATATCAATTTCTATTTCTTGAGGAGATACATCATCAATATTTATATTAAATAATAATTTAGTATGCTCAAAAGAAAAACCTAAAGATATATTTTTTTGTTCTTGAATAGATAAAATATCTTTTATTTTTTGTATTAAATCTTCAATATCTGCATTTTTAAAAGGATTATCATATCGACCAATTAATTTATCTATGCTTATATCTAAAGCATTCGCAATTTGTATTAAGGTTTGATATTTGGGTTCACGTTTTTTGTTTTCATAAGCTACATAACTTGCATAAGGTATATTTAAAACCTCTGCAAAATCTCTAGCAGTTTTATATCCTGCTTTTTTTCTGTAATATTTTAAATTCTTTTGAAAGCTCATTTTATACCTCCTAAAAATATTATAATAGCTTAAAAGGATAAAATCAAACTAAATATAAGAAAAAATATAAACATGTTACTTGAAAAAATTTGATTTTAAATATATAATCTAAATAGGATAATTTTTATTAAAAATAGCTTAAAAAGATAAAAAGAGGGTTGAGAAATGTTAAATTTAAATAAGAATAATTTTAATAATGCTATGGCTAAAAATTTATTAAATCCTACAGATTTAGCGAAAAAAGCTGAATTATCTGACGCTACAGTTTGTAAAATTATAAAAGATGGTGCTTTTAGTAGTTATAAATCATTAGGTAAGATAGCAAAGGCTTTAGATGTTGAACCTAAAGACTTAATACAAGAATAAGAAAACCGCCAATATATTTTTTGGCGGTATTGATGAAAGGAGCAAAAGACATGGCAAAAAGTTTTTCTTTAGTTGCAGATAAAAGCAATAATATAAAAGCTTTTATATTCTCAACTGATAGCAACGCTGTTGATGAAATCCTAGCAATCTATCAAGAAAAAAGAAAAGATATAACAGTTAATCATAGTATAGTAGATGAAAAGACGCTTGATTTCATGAAGAACTTTATAAAACTAAACGAAAAATATTTAAAAGACTGTTAAAAAAGTGTAAAAAAAAGCCCTATATAACAATATATAAGGCTTGAAAAAGGTACTATATGAATTTAAAAGTTATAACAAGAGAAAAATATGTATTAGATGATAATGTATTCAATGGATTTTTTGAAAATGTATTTAATTTGACCGCCATTGAATATACGTTAAAAAGCATATTAAAAAATAAAGATGTAACGGATAAAACAAAAGAAAAAGCCCTGCATCTTATATTAAAAAATTTGCATGATGTAAATGTTGATTTACTTAATGATTTAAAAAAAATAGTCCCTTGCAATAAAACAAGGAACGAATAAAAGACACTTATATTTTATAACAAATTCTAATAAAAATAAATACATGAGCATAAACCACATCTATATAAATGCTTATATAAAGGATTGTACTTCTAAGATTTCAAGGAGCAATAAAAAATGGGTACTATAGCAGATACGTTAGTAGATATCAGAATAAAAAATAATGATGTATATGTACAACTAAAGCATATATTGAAACTTTACGATTTCAGCCGTTCTACATTATGGCGGTTAATAAATGAAATGCGATTAATACCAAAATATAAAAAGGCTTTTCGTGATGTAAGCCCACAAAAAAAGCTGGTACATCTTGCCAGTTTTGAAGAATTTATACAATATAAACATCAAAAATATATGAAAGATTGAAGGCGAAAAAATGAAAGATGAACAAGATATTATTATAACTTTAGGCAAAATGAACAATAGATATGAAAGATTTAATCTTGTAGATGATAGTTTTACTTTAGAAATGAAAGATTTAGAGACCAATATAAACATTAAATTGATTGTATCTAAGCGAGATAAAAATAAAAATCAATTATATAGGCTAAACATGAACAAGAATACAAGTAAAAACATAGTGATTTATCAAAAAGTTAATGCAGTAACATTTCATTTTTTAGTTAATTGGATATCATTACATTTTAAAGATTAAAAATAATAAGCCCCTAAAATTGGGGCTTTTATATTACATAATTTAGGGCTATATAAAGCCCTTTATGACTTGATAAAGTTATTATCTTAATGACCATACATAAAAATATAGAGAAAGGAGCAAAAGAAAATGGCTTATAAAAAAGATGTGATTAGTATAAGAAATGGCGATATTTTAGAAATAACTAAAACTAAAAGATTACCAGTTAAAAACAGACTAAGAAATAATAAGATGAATACTACATCAGAACAGCAGGAAAAAAGAAATATTAAATATGCTACTAATTTATTAAGATTGTTACTTCTACAAAACTTTAACGAAAATGATTTATACTGCACATTGACATATGATAAGCCAGTAGCAGGAGAAGAAGCAAAAAAATATCTAGCCAACTTTAGAAAAAGACTGCAACGATTAGCAAAAAAATTAGATGTAGAAGCAAAATATATTGTAGTAACAGAAATCGGCGGAAAAAATAAAATACATCATCATATTATTATTCATACCAGCAGAAATATTATCAAAGTATCTCATATTCGTGATATATGGAAAAATGGATTTGTGAAAATAAAATTATATGGCGGAACTTTGCAAGACGCTGAAAACTTAGCCAACTATTTTATAAAGAAAAATAGAAATGCTTTTTATGTATTGCCTAATATATACAAAAAGCGTTGGAACTCTAGCCAAAACTTGCAAAAGCCCCAACGCTCAACGGCTGTTATACATCATAAAACTTGGAAAATACAGCCAAAAACAAAAAAAGGTTATTATTTAGACACTCATTCAATAATAAACGGCTTTTATGAATTTGATAGCGGTATAGAATACGAATATCAATTCTATAGGCTAATACGCATAAAACCGCCAAAATCTAAATAATAGATACACTATTTATATAATATCATTATTTATTATATAAGTATACAGTCATTTATGATTTTTACTTTACAAGGTAATGGCAAAAATAAAAATCATTTATAAACCAATAAAAAAGCTTGTATTATATGGCTTTTTATCATGTTTTGATTAGTGATTTACTTTACAGATGAAAGATAAAAATGAGTTTAAATCTAAAATGAAAATTTATACTTATCAATAAAGCAATTATAGTAATGATAATATATGTATGTTCTTAGAGTGTATTTATTAAGCTATGATGAAAAGGCGGTATATTATGACTACAATACAAGATTATCAAGATAAAAATAAACATGATATAAAGTATTATAGAAAGCAGATGTCTAAATATCTATTAACATATAATCAAATAAAAGAAGGTATACAATTTAAAGAAGAAGATATCAAAAACTTAGAAAAAGAATATTTTGAAGTCTGCCCAGCAGTTCATAAAATAAATAAGAGTTCATCACAGTGGACCATAGAAGATAAAAGAAAATATATGGCGGATAAAATAAAAGCTGGTATCGTTATTGATAAACTACACATAAAGCAAATAGAACGTTGTTTATTATTGATATCAAAAGATAAATATTATGATATAATACCGCTATTTTATTTTGAGCATAACACTATAGAAGCTATATCAGAAAAATTATTTTGTGATGTAAAGACGATATATAGGAATAAAAAAAGATTACTAGATAAAATGATTGTATGTTATTTTGGTGTTAGTAGTATATTAGAATGATGCATCAATAATTTATGGCGGTTATATTGGGACTAAATAAAAGGTACTTTCTGAAGGGTAGGCGTACTATTGCGGAGCCTTGAGCGTGGTTTATTTCTCTTAAAATAGTATTTTTTTTGGCTGACAAGCTGATAAATGCAAGTATACTCATAGTGGAAAAATAACTTTAAAGGTTTTATTTTATTAGCCTTTATCATTTCTACAGAAAAATTATTTTTTGTCAAATTTTGGATAAACTAGAACCGCCATACAATAGATAAAAACATGCTGGTATATAATAAGACCTACATTAATAAAAGATGTCTATACAGGGCTAATGTATATGATATAGTTAGTCTGTACCCGTTTTTGACCTATGCCGTCGATTTGACGGGTTAGCTAATGTATATGATATAGTTAGTCTGTACCCCAGTATCCAAGGTACTACCTAGATATATATTGATTGCAGGGGTCGCATTTTCTGCGTTAAATCGCTGATAAAAAAATAAAAAATTGGGTTGAAAGTTAAGAAGTTTAAAAGTCCAGTCGTAAAGGATTTTGACGCTATAAACATTGATATATCAATATAAATAAACATGATGAGATTTATAAAAATATGGTATGAAGTTTAAAGTTTTACCTAGTATAAATATTGATGATAGATAATAGCTTAAGCCAAAGATAACTATAGCTTTTTATAAATGGTTAGTTGTTCATCAGCATGAAGTTATTTTATAGTTTTAAATCAAGCCTTAAAAATTAGATACGATATCAAAACAATATAATAATGGGTGTCGTGAAATACGACAGCCTTGAAGATGTATAAAAAACATATGATTTTATAAAATAGCATTAAGGCATATTATAAAAATCAGTGATTTTATAAAGTGCTGGAGCTATAAAAACTAATTTATCAAAAGATAATAATATATCATTCTATCAGCAGTTAAAAAGATTGAAATTTCAGTTTATTTTTCTGCTAAAATAAGTAAATATTTTTGTATTGTCAGATTG
>Freddie_p2__coassemble_4047_pt1 | contig 6964 bp, 7 predicted proteins | sample Freddie_p2__metabat2_high_PE_025 | metagenome-assembled genome bin Freddie_p2
CTATTAAAAATATAATACAATAAAAAACAATGATATCGAATCATTGTTTTTTAGCAAGCTTATATCCCTATAAATAAATTTAGGGGCTTTACGCTCGCATTTGGTAAGTCCAATAGCATGTTTAGTTTCAAAGAGAACTTCTACTTTAGCATCAAATGGTGCAAAGACTTTGCCTTCAGATGGCACGATACCACAGCCAGCACCCATAGCACCAGAGGAAAACGCAGGGTCTTTTATTTTGTTCAAGGTAATTAATTCGCCAGGAATAGGACTTGTTAGAATAAGATTTTTCATTTATGTACACTCCCTTAATTATGGAATTGGTTCCACTTATATGGTATCAGTTCCATAATTCTAAGTCAAGATTTAAATTTTGTATTGTGTTTTGAAAAAGAGTATATATAATAAAAATAGAGCAAGAATGGTATAAATTTTATTTGGGTGGGATTTTTTATGGAAATAAGAAAAATTTATAGTGAATTTAATACACCTGTTTATTTAAGTAAAGTATTAAATTTATATTATGGAGGCTGGGAGATTTGTTGCCCTATGCATACATTTGGACCAGCAATACGACAGCATTACTTAATTCATTATGTAACGAGAGGTAAAGGAAGACTTTGGATGAATGATACTTGTTATGTAATAGAAAAAGATACGATGTTTCTTATTCGTCCAGGAATAACAGCAGTTTATCAGGCAGACAAGGATAATCCATGGGAATATTGTTGGATTTGCATTGATGGTTATGATGTAGAAAATATGTTAAATAACAGCGGTTTTGACAAAGTAAATCCATTGTTTTTTGATAAAAGTAATGGTGAAGTCAGAGATGCTATGTTGAATTTTATATTTTATTTTTCTAAGTATAAAAATAATGAATATATGTTGCTTAGTCGTTTATATAATATTTTTGGACATATGAAAATTCAAATGAAAAAACAGCAAGCAAAATCTATTCATGTAGAGAGAGCTATTGATTATATATATGAAAATTACAGTAAAAATATCAGTGTTACTGATATAGCAGAATATTTAGGAATAGATAGAACGTATTTATATCGCTTATTTAAAGAAGAATATAATATGTCACCACAAAAATATCTTTTGAATTTCCGCTTGAAGACAGCTATGAACAAATTAGAAGGCGGAAATATGTCTATTGCAGAAATAGCGTATTATTGTGGCTTTAATGATGCGTCGGCATTTTGTCATCAGTTTAAAAAAGTATATAAAGATACGCCACTTAATTATCGAAGATATCCGCAATTAGCTATTCGCGAATGAGTAAATTTTATAAAAAAGCATAAAGAAAAACCCCCTAGTTATGCACTAGGGGGTGAGTAAAGAATGTATATAAGTCCTAACACAAGAATTATATTAAAAGATAAGTTAATTGTCAATAAAATTTTTTAATAACTATATAGATAAAATATATATTAAATATTATTTAATACAGCTTCAGTCATAGTTTTTGTATCTGCTTTGATGAAGCCTTCTTTATATAAATCAGGTGTGCGATATCCTTGAGCTAAAGCTTTATCTACAGCTTGTTCAATGCAAGTAGCAGCTTCTTGTTCATCAAGAGAATAGCGAAGAAGCATAGCAGCAGAAAGTATAGTAGCTAATGGATTAGCAATGCCTTTGCCTGCGATATCAGGAGCAGAGCCATGAATTGGCTCATAAAGGCTAGTGGATTCACCGATACTAGCAGATGGAAGCATACCGATAGAGCCACTTAAAACTGCAGCTTCATCACTTAAAATATCGCCAAAGAGATTGCCTGTTACAATGACATCAAATTGGCTTGGGTTGATGGCAAGTTGCATAGCACAGTTATCTACATAGAGATTTTCCAAAGTGATTTCAGGATATTTTTCCGCTACTTTAGCAGTTGTTCTACGCCATAATCTAGAGGTTGCTAAAACGTTGGATTTATCTACGGAAGTCACTTTATTTTTACGTTTTTTAGCAGCTTGCATAGCAAATTCTACGATGCGATTGACTTCATGAACGGAATAATTTTCTAAATCCCAAGCACGTTCATTGCCTTCATAGATTTCACTTTCACATTTATCGCCAAAATAGATACCGCCGATTAATTCACGTACGATTAATACATCAGTACCTTTTACGATTTCTTCTTTGAGTGGAGAATATTCAACAAGAGCATCTGTTACTTTGATAGGACGAAGATTAGCATATAATCCGAGTCCTTTTCTAAGCCCTAAAACTGCTTTTTCAGGGCGAAGTGTAGGTTCTACATTATCCCATTTTGGACCACCAACAGCACCGAAAAGTACAGCATCAGCATTTTGTGCAGCTTCAAGTGTTGTTTGTGGAAGTGGGGTGCCACATAAATCATAAGCAGTACCACCAGCAGGATGACTTTCAAATTCAAGATTTAAATTATATTTATCAGAAACTTTCTTTAAAACGGCAACGGCACTATCAGTTATTTCTTGACCGATACCATCACCAGGAATGACTACAATTTTTTTACTCATAAATAATCTTAACCCTTCTGTTTAATGTAGTTGATGAGTCCGCCAGCTTTGGCAATATCTTGGATAAATCCAGGAAGTGGCACAGCATGGAATGTATCACCAGTTGTGAGATTTTCAATAGTACCAGTGGATAAATCAACGCGTAATTTATCATTAGCATGGATTTTTTCTACATCATCACCAATTTCAAGTAATGGTAAACCAGTATTGATAGCATTGCGATAGAAGATACGAGCAAAACTGCTAGCGATTACTACAGGAACACCAGAAGCTTTGATAGCGATTGGAGCATGTTCACGAGAAGAACCACAGCCGAAGTTTTTACCGCCGACCATGATATCGCCCTCTACTACATTTTGAGCAAAAGTTTCGTCGATATCTACCATACAATGACTAGCTAATTCTTTTGGGTCAAAAGAATTTAAATAACGAGCAGGGATAATTACATCTGTATCAATATTGTCGCCATAGCGCCAAACTTTTCCTTCTAATTTTTCAGCCATATTATTCTACCTCCTCAGGAGTTGCGATTTTTCCAAGAATTGCACTAGCTGCAGCTACATAAGGGCTAGCGAGATATACTTCACTATCTACATGTCCCATACGACCACGGAAGTTACGATTTGTAGTAGAAACGCAACGTTCACCAGCAGTCATAATACCCATATGAGCACCAAGACAAGGTCCGCAAGTTGGTGTACTTACAGCAGCACCAGCTTCAATAAATGTATCTACATAACCATTATGAATAGCATCAAGATATACTTGTTGGCTACCAGGAATGATGATACAACGAACATTAGGATGTACTTTATGACCTTTTAAGATAGAAGCAGCGATTGCTAAATCTTCTAAACGTCCATTAGTACAAGAGCCGATAACTACCTGATCAATAGTGATAGGTTCTTTGATAGATTCAACGCTGTGAGTATTTTCAGGAAGATGAGGGAATGCTACTACAGGTTTTAATTCAGAAAGATTGATTTCTACAGTTTGACAATAAGTAGCATCGCTGTCTGCTTCAACGATTTCATATGGTTTAGTTACACGGTCTTTAATATAATTGAGAGTTTCATCATCTACAGGGAAGATACCATTTTTAGCACCAGCTTCGATAGCCATATTGGCAATTGTTAAACGGTCAGTGATATTGAGTTCTTTGACACCTTCGCCAGCAAATTCTAATGCTTTATATAAAGCTCCGTCTACACCGATCATGCCGATTAAAGTGAGCATAACATCTTTACCACAGATATATTTAGGTTTTTTACCAGTGATATTGACTTTGATAGTTTCAGGAACTTTGAACCATGCTTCACCAGTAGCAAGGGCAACGCCTAAATCTGTAGAACCAACACCTGTGGAAAATCCACCTAAGGCACCATATGTACAAGTATGAGAATCTGCACCGATAGTTACCATACCAGGAGCTACAATACCTTTTTCTGGTAAAATTACATGTTCAATACCTACACGACCAATTTCAAAGTAGTTTACAATATTATGTTTATGTGCAAAATCACGAACAATTTTAGCAAGTCCAGCGGATTTGATATCTTTATTTGGTGTAAAATGGTCAGGTACAAGAGCTATTTTTGTATTATCAAAAACAGGTTTGCCAATTTTTTCAAATTCTTTAATCGCAGGTGGAGCAGTTACATCATTTGCAAGTACTATATCAAGTTTGCAATTGATGAGCTGTCCAGGTTTTACCACATCAATTCCAGCATGTTTAGCCAAAATTTTTTCGGTCATAGTCATACCCATGAAAATCACTCCAATATCGTTTGTTTTAAGTTAACAAATTAACAATGTCATTAAAAGATATGATATTATAAGTGGAAAAATTTTGTCAAGAGTAATATTTTAGCGAGAAAAACGGTAAAACTTTGGGTAAAACTATATTACTAGGGAGATTTTTTCTTTTTCTAGGAAAGTAAAAACGGACTTTTGATTTTTAGTATAGGAAATTTGTTTTTGCTAAAAGTATAAAAAGGTTTTATTTTCATTGATATTAATATTTGATTTTAATAATAATTATAATAAAATTTACCTATCAATAAAATGAATTTCTATAAAGGAGATGGAATAATGAAAAAGTATTTGAGTTCAGTTTTGATTATGTTATGTATTTTATTATCAGCAGTAGTGGCAAGTGCTGAAAAAGCTGAATGGAAAGCAGACAATTATGATTTAAGTAAGGTACAAAAAATTTACCTCAGTATTTTTCTGCTAAATTTGTTTTAACTGATAAAGACGGCAAGACGATATTTGAAAGAATTGATAAAAGAGAAGATGAGAAAAAAGCCTATGATATGTTTAATAGAGCAGTAAAAGATTTCTATAAAGATGTCAATTCTTTAAAATAAAATGTAAATTTGTATACAAAACACTTGCAAAAAATTATGCTATATGATAAGGTATTAAACAGCAATATTAAACAATTATAAATATAAAAATATGAAGAAAAGGAATAGTAAAATTATTTTCTTTTACAGAGAGCTGTTGATTGGTGCAAAACAGTAAGGAAGATTTTTTGAACTCGCCTTGGAATAGCTGGCTGAACATCTTAGATTATAGATAATTAGGTTAAGTCGGTACTCGACCGTTATATTGAGTTTAAAAATGAGTGCATGTAGATATTTTTACATGAATAAGAGTGGTAACGCGTAAGTACAGCTTTCGTCTCTAGTTTTAGAGATGAAAGCTTTTTTTATAAATTGTTATTGGAGGAATACATAATGATGAATGTTAATAAATATACTAAAGGTTATTTTATGCCACCAACAGTAGACATGAGTTGGACTCAAAAAGAATATGTGGACAAAGCTCCTACATGGTGTAGCGTAGACCTTCGTGATGGTAATCAATCTTTGATTATTCCTATGAGCTTAGAGGAAAAAATCGAATTTTATAAACGCCTTGTAGAAATCGGATTTAAAGAAATTGAAGTAGGTTTTCCAGCAGCTTCCGAAACTGAATTTGAATTTTTGCGTACATTGGTAGAACAAGATTTAATTCCTGATGATGTAACGGTACAGGTATTGACTCAAGCTCGTGAACATATTATCAAAAGAACTTTTGAAGCATTAAAAGGTGTAAAAAATGCTATAGTTCATGTGTATAATTCCACTTCTGTAGCACAGCGCCAACAAGTATTTAGAAAATCAAAAGAAGAAATCAAACAAATCGCTATTGATGGTGCAAAATTACTTAAAGATTTAACTGAACAAGCAGGAGCAAATTATCGTTTTGAATATTCTCCAGAAAGTTTCACAGGAACAGAACCAGAATTTGCTTTAGAAGTATGTAATGCTGTTTTAGATGTATGGCAACCAACAAGCGATCGAAAAGCTATCATTAATTTACCTGCAACAGTGCAGATGTCCATGCCTCATGTATATGCAAGTCAGATAGCATATATTTCTCAAAATCTCAAATATCGTGAAAATGTAGTATTATCACTTCACCCACATAATGACCGTGGCACAGGCGTTGCAGATTCTGAAATGGGCTTACTCGCTGGTGCTGACCGTATTGAAGGTACTCTCTTTGGTAATGGTGAACGTACAGGTAATGCCGATATTATCACTATCGCTATGAATATGTTTGCCTTAGGCGTTGACCCTAAACTTGATTTTTCCAATATGCCAGAAATCATTGAAATGTATGAACGCGTAACTCGTATGCATGTATATGAACGTCAACCATATGCTGGTAAACTCGTATTTGCAGCATTCTCTGGTTCTCACCAAGATGCTATCGCTAAAGGTATGAAATGGCGTGAAGAAAATGATGAACCACATTGGACTGTTCCATATCTTTTAATTGACCCACAAGATGTTGGTCGTCAATATGATGCAGATGTTATTCGCATCAATAGCCAATCTGGTAAGGGTGGCGTAGCTTATGTTATGGAACAAAAATATGGTCTTAACATGCCTAAGAAAATGCGTGAAGACTTCAGTTATTGCGTAAAAGGTGTATCTGACCATAAACATAAAGAACTTATGCCAGAAGAAATTTATCAGATTTTCCAAGACAATTATGTAAATGTTGAAGAACCATATAAATTGATTGATTTTGTCTTGAATAAACAAGCAGATGGCACATTTAAAGGTAATGTACATTTGATGAAACATGGTCATGAAGTTGTAGTAGAAACACAGGGTAATGGTCGCTTTGATGCTGCAAGTAATGCTATACAAAAAGAATTTGGCATCAAATATGATAATTTGATTTATAGTGAACATGCTATGGAAATCGGTGCTACTTCAAGAGCTATGGCATACGTAGGTATTACAGCAGAAAATGGTAAAACATACTGGGGTGCTGGTATGGATACAGATATCATCACTGCTTCCATAAAAGCTTTAATCAGTGCAGTTAATCGCATGGATTAAAAGAAATTTATTTGTATATATGATTAATATGTTAGTATAATAAATTTATTGTTT